>OLRF01000084.1_pt1 | contig 139952 bp, 122 predicted proteins | sample 1672061 | NCBI WGS metagenome assembly OLRF01 (sample SAMEA3136641, study PRJEB25190) | human gut metagenome | reverse complement strand
ACAACTGGCTCATCAGCCCGGCATTCACCGCAGGCAGCACCGTTACCTTCTGGTACGCAGGTCAGGATCCCAGCTATGCGGCTGAAACCTTCGGCGTATATGTAATCGCAAACGGCACCACCAGCGACGAACTCGCTTACTTCACCGCTTCCGGCACCTATCAGCAGGGCAGCGTAGACATCAGCGATTTCGCAGGTCAGACCGTTCAGGTTGCGTTCCGTCACTATGACATCACCGACATGTTCAGGCTCAACCTCGACCTCGTTGAAGTTTCCGGCGGCGGCAGCATCCCCAACACTCCCGTACCTCCCACTGATGCACCCATCACTGATGCACCCATCACCGATGCACCCATCACCGATGCACCCATCACTGATGCACCCATCACTGATGCACCCATCACTGAGGCACCCATCACCGATGAGCCTGTAACTCCCGCACCCGGTGACGTTATCTTCAGCGTCGGCGGCGTACACTATGTTGCAGCAGGCAGCCAGGTCAGCGTCGATCTCACCATCGACGGTGAATATGAGGCAAACGGCATGAACATCTGGGTACAGTACGACGCAGAGAAGCTCACGCTCAACAGCGTTGACGAAGGCGAGATTATGAAGGCCATCAAGGATCTTGGCGGCATGAACATCCTCGACTTCCAGAGCATCCCCGGCAGCGTACGCCTCGGCTCCATGCTTCCCACCGACCCGGTAAGCGGCAGCGGCAAGATCTTCACCATGAACTTCACCGTTGCGGAAGGCCTTGAGGACGGCACGGAAATGCCCATCGAGATCCTCGTTAAGGAATTCTTCAACATGCCCGTAGGCGAACACGAGAACACGCCCATCGCGTTCTTCGCAGAGAACGGTTCAATCGTGGTCGGCGAAGCGCCCGTCACCGAAGCGCCCATCACCGATGAGCCCACCGCAGTTCCCACCGATGCTCCCAATCCGCCTATAACCGGCGCAATGAGCCTCATCGGCGTTGGTATTGCAGCGATCGTTGCGAGCGCAGGCGTTGTTATCTTCCGCAAGAAGGAAGAAGACTGAGCCTAACCTCGGTGCAGTGCAGCCGAAAGGCCGGCATTGCAGCAAACTGAATTGATTCACCCCGACTTTGTCGGGCGGCGGACCCCGCAGAGCGCAAGCCCTGCGGGGTTCGTGCGCTGCGGAGGGGCAGAGTGCGAAAATTCTCAAAAATAATGGGTAAAAACTTCAAATTCTTATATACTTGCTATGAAATGCGGTGCATAGTATAATGAATTGTTAAGAACAGCCGCAGTTCGGCGGCGTTGATACGGAATAACTGATGATTAAAATAAATGACGTTAAATATTCATACGAGAACTCCGAAACGGAGGCTCTCCGCGGGGTCAGCATAAGCATTGCGGACGGTGAGTTTGTTGCAATTGTCGGGCATAACGGCAGCGGTAAATCCACACTTGCAAAAATGCTCAATGCATTGCAGCTGCCGTCGTCCGGCAGCGTGACTGTGTTCGGAATGGACACGGCGGATGAGTCAAAAACGCTTGATATACGCAAAAAAGTCGGCATGGTTTTTCAAAATCCCGATAATCAGATTGTGACGACAGTGGTTGAGGAGGATGTCGGATTCGGTCCGGAAAATCTTGGCGTACCCACGGAAGAAATCCTGCGCCGCGTTCACGATGCACTTGAGGCTGTGGACATGCTTGATTACGCAAAATCCGCGCCGCATATGCTTTCGGGCGGGCAGAAACAGCGCATTGCAATTGCGGGGATGCTTGCAATTGAGCCGCAGGTACTCGTTCTTGATGAAGCAACGGCGATGCTTGACCCGCTCGGGCGGAAGGATATCCTTCGAATTGTTAAAGACTTAAACCGCAAAAAGGGTATTACGGTGATTATGATAACACAATACATGGAGGAGGCAGTGATTGCGGACCGCGTGATTGTGATGAATGAAGGCCTTGTTGCGTTTGAGGGCACACCGGCGGAGGTGTTCAGGCGGGGTACGGAATTGCGAAAAATAAATCTGGACGTTCCGCCGATGGTTGAGCTGCGCGATGACCTTGCGGCAAGCGGCATCATTAAGCCCTGCAATGCAATGACCGTTGAGGAGATGGCAAACGAATTATGCCCATTATTATTGAAAATCTGACTCATACATATATGCCCGGCAGCGTAACTCAGTTCACCGCGCTGTACAATATTAACCTTACCGTTGAAGACGGCGAGTTTTTCGGCATCATCGGGCACACCGGCAGCGGCAAATCAACGCTTATTCAGCAGCTGAACGGTCTGATTCAGCCCACAAGCGGAAGAGTTATTGTTGACGGCTTTGACATGAACGAAAAAAAACAGCGAGCCGCAGGAAGAAAACTTGTCGGCATGGTTTTTCAGTATCCGGACTATCAGCTTTTTGACAGCACGGTTTATGATGATATTTGCTTCGGCTTAAAAAACTTAAAACTTCCGGAAGAGGAAATACGCACTCGTGCATATGAGGCAATGGAGCTTGTGGGGCTTGATACAAAGCAGGATGCGGAAAAATCGCCCTTTGAGCTTTCGGGCGGGAAAAAACGCCGTGCCGCACTGGCGGGCATTATTGCGATGCGCCCAAAATACTTGGTTATGGATGAACCTATGGCGGGGCTTGATCCCAGCGGCCGCAGGGAAGTTATGAAAACTATCGAGGGTTTGCGCGCAGAATTGGGCTGCTCCGTGATAATGGTCAGTCACTCAATGGAGGATGTTGCCCGCTCCGCTGAGCGCATTGCGGTGTTGAATAACGGCAAAGTATACGCAGTCGGCACGCCGACGGAGATTTTCTCCCGCACGGCGGAGCTTGCTTCAATCGGCCTTGACACGCCGGCAACCGCGCAGCTTGTTGAAAAACTCCGCGGTATGGGCTGTAAAATTCCGGATGGACTGTACACAAACGAAAAGTTCGAAAAGTGGCTGAAAGAGGTATTGCATAATGCTTAAAGATATTACTTTGGGGCAATACATTCCCGGCAATTCCGTCGTTCACAGGCTTGATCCGCGAACAAAGATTTTGCTGATGATTGCATATATCGTTGCGGTGTTTATCGTTAAACGAATTGAAATGTTTATACCTGTGATTCTGTTCACGGTGCTTATAACGGTGCTTGCAAAAGTTCCTGCGAACTATATGCTGAAAGCTCTTAAGCCCATGCGGCTGCTGCTGCCGCTGATGTTTGTTATGAACCTGTTTCTTATCAAAACAGGGAAGACGATTGTTGATTGGTGGATCATTCATATATATGCGGACGGTCTGACAAATGCTGTTTTTGTCGTTCTGCGCCTTGCAACGCTTGTTTGCGGCACGAGTCTTCTGACGCTTACAACAACGCCCATCGCACTTACGGACGGGCTTGAAAAACTGCTTTCACCGCTCAAAATTATCAAGTTTCCCGCACATGAACTTGCAATGATGATGACGGTTGCGCTGCGCTTTATTCCGACGCTTATTGAGGAGGCGGATAAAATCACAAAGGCGCAGCTTGCACGCGGTGCAGATTTTGAAAGCGGCAATGTTTTTAAACGTGCAAAGTCAATGCTGCCGATTTTAATACCGCTGTTTGTCAACTCATTTCGCCGTGCCGATGAACTTGCAATGGCAATGGAAAGCCGTTGTTATCACGGCGGCGAAGGGCGGACGCGGATGCGCATGCTCAAATTTCATATGGGAGATCTTGCTGCGGTCATTATCTTTGCGGCATTTATCGCGGCGGTTGCGCTTGCACAAAGATTTTTGCCTGCTGTAAAACTCTTCTGATTTAACTTAACTGATTGGAGATATTTGCGGGGATGAAGAACCATTTAAGAAAAAGTCCCGGAAATGTACCGGACGGTCACCAAAAAATCGAACCTAAAACAGCGCGGACGCTGCTTGTTATTGCTGCCGCACTGCTTATCATTGCACTTGCCTGGCGGTTTTTTCTCGAAAAAAACAGTTTTTCGGGCGGCATTGTGCGCAGCCTCGCCCAACACGGCTGCAATATCGAGGCGGATGAGCTTTATAAACACAATTTCGCCAAAAACACCTCAATTCGCGCACTTGTCGGTGACACGGATATGACACGCGCTGCGGATGCTTCCCGCGAATGCGGATTTGATGCCGACATTGACAAAACAGGGGATGTTTACGTTCTGCTTGCCAATCTTGGTGATGAACAGGTGCTGACGGTTTATGTTGTTGATGAAACGATTCAGCTTGCCTTCATTCAAATTCCGAATTCGGACTCCGTGCTCCCGATTTCGGCTTGCGGCGATGCAGAGCCGACATCGACTGCTGCTTGAACCGTGTGAAATATATTTAACCGAAATCGAAAAAAAGTGTTGACATCGGCTGAAAACTGCGTATAATATTAATGTTCAAGCAGAAGCCGCCCGCTTCTCACTTGCCGCAGGTATTTATGCAGGCAGAGTAACGGCAACAAATACATTTTATTTGTGCGTGCGCGGTGCTTAGGCAGCGCGTTTTTTGTTTGAATAATTCTTTCAAGGTGGTGAAACCCATAGCAACTCAGGAATTGTTGATCAATGAGGAGATCCGTGACAAAGAGGTTCGACTCATCGACGAAAAAGGCGAACAGCTTGGTATTGTCAAGATTGAACATGCGTTGAGAATCGCAGACGAAAAGGAACTCGATCTTGTTAAGATAGTTCCCAACGCAAACCCGCCCGTCTGCAAAATCATGGATTACGGCAAGGCTCGTTTTGAGCAGATCAAGCGCGAAAAGGAACAGCGCAGAAATCAAACCGTTGTCGAAACAAAGGAGATCCGTCTCTCTTCAACTATCGATACGCACGACATGGAGGTCAAGGCCAAGGCGTGTGTCAAGTTCCTGAAGAGCGGAAATAAGGTCAAGGCTTCCATCCGCTTCCGCGGCAGACAGATAAGCCACGGCAGCGTCGGTCTCGATGTTATGAACGCATTCTATGAGATGGTTCGGGATTATGCCGTGATAGAACGCCCGGCAAAGCAGGAAGGGCGCAACATGGCAATGATTTTGGCTCCCAAACCCGCAGCAAAGAACTGATTATTTTTTAGGAGGAATTCCCATGCCGAAAATTAAGACCCATAGGGGCGCCGCAAAGCGTTTCAGCTTCACCAAGAGCGGCAAAATCAAAAGGGGCAAGGCTTATAAGAGCCATATCCTTACCAAGAAAACTACGAAGCGCACCCGCAACCTTCGCAAGATCGGCTACATCGCTGAGGAAGAAGTTTCCAAGATTAGCAAGCTGATCCCCTACAAGAGATAAGGAGGATTATTCACAATGGCAAGGATTAAAAGAGCAGTAAACGCAGTTAAAAAGCGTCGTAAAGTTTTTAAACTCTCCAAGGGCTACTACGGAGCAAAGAGCAAACTCTATCGTGCGGCAAGCCAGCAGGTCATGAAGTCCATGGCTTATGCCTATGTCGGCCGTAAGCTCAAAAAGAGGGAGTACCGCAAGCTTTGGATCGCTCGTATCAATGCGGGCGCAAGGATCTGCGGAACCAACTATTCCAACCTCATCCACGGCCTCAAGGTTGCCGGTGTTGATGTGAACCGCAAGGTTCTCGCCGACCTCGCAATCAGCGACATGAACGCATTCAACCAGCTCGTTCAGGTTGCAAACAAGGCTCTGAATGCATAAGTTTATCCGTTTGGCGGCATAAACATTATTCATGAAACTAATATCGTGCGCGGCTCGCAAGGGCCGCGCATTTTCGTTTTGACCTCAGAATACGAAGATTCAGCTCCGATTTGCTGTCTTGCAGCAGAAAGCAGCATCAGCTGAGACAGCTTTTGGCAGAAATCAGGAAGTTCCCGAAAGAGGGAAGCGGCTGACACGTTAATGCCGCATAGTGAGAAGTGTGCCGGAGCTGCTTATAATTTACCTTGGAATACCGATGAAGAACCTGCGGCAGGAGAGCGTATCGATAGACATGGGCAGCCTCATTCGTCAGATAAAGTCCCTCGGGGATCAATCACGGCTTGAGATGCTTTGCAGCATAAAGAATAAACCTACATACGGGCAGGAACTTTCAAACAAATTTTGCGTATCGTCAACGACTGTGTACCCTGCTTCTCGATTGCGATATAAAAGATGTTTCGATGAATCTTTGACGGGTATAGTTTGCGATGCCGCCGAAAATGACGAATCATGTCATCGAACACCGACTGAAGCGGCAAGCGAAATTAGAAGTGAACAGTGACTGAATCAAAAAAAAGAACTCCGAACGCGCAAGGCCGAAAACATGCATCGGCAAACGCATTCGGAGTTTTTGAATATTACGTTTGAATATTCTTTAGCCGGAGTTTGTTCAATCAAAACTGCCCGAAAACATTTTTTTCGCTGCGCCCGGTGTATTTCCGCCGCAGCCTGCCGAATCCCGCAGCAAGCGGGGGGCGTTGCTCAATCGGGAATCAGCAGTGCCGTTCAATCCTGCATTTTGGGAACAACTATCGTGCCGTCGGCAAGCATGTATATAACCTTCGCAAGGTCGCCGCTGCCCTGAAGAGTGACTTTATAGGCCTGCTTGTCGGACAGCAGTGCATGGGTCACAGACTGAATCGTATAACCGGGATATTCTTTTTCGACTGCGGAACGAATTTCCGGAACGTCCTCGGGTTTGACAACTTTGCCTTCCCGAAAATCGGCAATCTGCCCGCTGCCGTCCTCGGTGGGCTTTTCACTGTCGGGTGCATCGGTTCCTGCGGGTGAATCAGTGCCGGGTTCGGCCGTGTTCATGCCGTCGGTCGTGCGGGCATCCGTTGCGGCGGGAGTTGTGTTCAGCTCCGTCGTGCCGGGTGCGGGTGCGGTGTTCTGCGGACGCGGCGTGGGCTTATTGCTGTTGCCGCCGCATGCGGTGCAGCAGAGAACTATGCAAAGCACTGAAAGGACTGCTGCAATAAGCTTTCGAAATTTTCGTGAATGATTCATTCTTTCCTCCGAAAATGCCGTTTTACGGCAAGATGAGCGAGCAGCAATTCGCTGCCTGCCGAATCATATTCTTGCCGAAAATGCGGAGCATTATTCCAAGCGGAAAGAAAATGCGAAAACGCATTGCGAAATATCCGATTCCGAATTTTAAAATACAAATTCAATTTTTGAATCGGAACGGCGAACAATTTGCTTTTGCGGTCAAAAGTCCGGGCAGGTTCCTGCCCTTTCGCAAAAAACAAACGGAGCTGTCCGACGCTGCACATCAGTTTTTGCCGCCGGAAGGAATATACGGCGCAATGGAGCCCGCAACGGCATTAATGGGCATGGTTTGAAGCAGAACCTTGCCCGGTCCCGTCACAACGGTGTTGAAAAAGCCTTCTCCGCCGAAGAGCACATTTTTGACTCCGCGGACGGATTGAATATCCATTGTGCAGCTCGCACTCATTGCGGCAAGATAGCCGGTGTCTACAACGATGGACTGCCCGGGGCGGAGGTCGTATTCAACCGCATGGCCGTCAATTTCTATGAAAGCTTTGCCGAAACCGCTGAGTTTCTGCATTATGAAGCCCTCACCGCCGAACAGCCCTGCGCCGAAACGCTTTTGAAAATGGACGGAGAGCTCAACCGTGCTTTCGCTTGCAAGGAAGCCGCTCTTTTGAACGATGAGCGGGTTGTTGGGTGTGATGTCAAAGCAGCGCACCGAGCCGGGGAAGCTTGACGCGAATGCGATGGTGCCCGTGCCGCCGACGGCCGTGTAGCGATTTTGGAACATAGACTCGCCGGAAAACATCCTGCCGAAAACTTTGCCGATGCCCCCGTTGGAAGTGGTTTCCATTTTCATATTCGGGCTCATCCAGCACATGCTGCCGCGTTCGGTTATCATGCTTTCATCTGCGTTGAGCGTGCAGACAACTGCAGGGAAGGGTTCGCCGATAATGTTATAGTTCATGGTAAAAGACCTTTCTGTTTAATTTATTAATTTAACGCTTTTATTTCCGGTGCTTCCGGCAGCATACCGCAAAAAGCGGAATCTGCTGTGATAAAAGCATAACATATATTCGAAAAGCTTGCAAGTATCTTTTCGGGGATGTATAATATTATTTGAGAAAATAAGGAAGAATCACCCGTGCGGCTCTGCTTTTCGGAATCCGCAACCCTTACGGGAAATGAAACACGGTACCCGGTGCGGCGGCACGGCCGAAAACGACGGTGAGCTTCCTGCTGAAAAGGAGAAAATAAATGAGCAATACAAAGGTTCGTTACCCCGCGGTGGAGCAGTTTATCGATAACAATAAGGATGCGCTTGTTCGCTCTGTTCAGGAAATCGTCCGTTTTCCGAGTGTTGAAGCCCCTGCGGCAGGTCCCGGAGCACCCTTCGGAGAGGCGGTTCGCGGCGCGCTTGAAAATGCATTGAATCTCGGTAAATCATTCGGCTTTGAAACCACGAATCTTGACGGTTACGCGGGCTGCATAGACTACGGCTGCGGAGAAGAGATACTCGGCGTTGTTGCGCATGTTGACGTTGTTCCCGAGGGCGAAGGCTGGATTCATCCGCCTTATGCTGCGGAAATTGCGGACGGCAGGATTTACGGCCGAGGCACAATGGACGACAAAGGTCCCGCCGTGTGTGCGATTTATGCACTTGCCGCAATCAAGGCAGCCGGCATTCCAATGCGCCGCCGTGTCCGAATCATTCTCGGCACGAATGAAGAAACGGGCTGGGGCTGCATGGATCACTATCGCAAGGTTGCGGAGATTCCGACGCTGACTTTCTCACCCGATGCGGATTATCCCGTTGTTAATTCCGAAAAAGGCATTTATCATGCCACAATGCGCTGCAATGCAAAAACAAATATCCGCATTAACGGCGGCACGCGCGCAAACGTTGTCTGCGGCAAGGTGAAGGCGTTTGTTCCGGTTGAAATTACGGAGGTTGAAAAGCACGTCAGCGGCATTCTTGCAAAGGGCTTCGGCGTTGAGCTTGAAGCACTTGCAAACGGAACGGAAATCACCGTTATCGGCCTTGATGCACACGGTTCAATGCCCGAACTCGGCAAAAATGCAATGCAGGCAGCTTTTGCAATGCTTGCGGAACTCCCGCTCACGGGCGAGGACAAACGCGTTATCGACATTCTTCACAACAGGTTCGGATTTGACATGCACGGCGAAAGCATCGGTCTGGATGTTTCCGACGCAAGCGGCAGGCTGAGCATGAATCCGGGCGTTATCGCTTGGGACGATGACGGATTCGAAATTTCAATCGATTTCCGCTACCCCATCTCCCTTGACGTGAACGAAGTCCGTTCAAAACTCAAGGCGGCACTTGCGGAGTTCAACCCCGTCTGCACGCATGAAAAGCAGCAGGACGGCCATTATATCCCTGCCGACAGCGAGCTTGTGAGCAAACTTTTGAAGGTCTATGCCGACAGGACGGGCGAATATAAGGAACCCCTTTCGATCGGCGGCGGAACTTATGCGCGCGCATTCCCCAATGCGGTTGCGTTCGGCAGCGAACAGCCCGGAATTTCGGGCCCCGTGCATATGCCCAATGAATTCATCGGCATTGACGAGCTGATGTTCAACGCTCATATGATAGCGGATGCAATAATCGCGCTTGCCTGCGAGGAATAAAACAGTCGGTGCTTTCGGCGTTGGCGGAATAAATCGTAAACAAACCCGCAAATTCAAACAGCACACGCGGTGTTCGATATAAATGCGGACACCGCGCCCCATTAAAAAACAGAAGAAAACAAGGAGAAAAAAATGAATTCAGAATGGTCATTGGATGAACTCTATAAAGGCTTTGACGACCCGAAGTTCGCTGCGGATCTTGCAAAATACGACGAAATGATTGCAAAAACAAACGAGTTTGCAGCAAAGATTTCCGACATGCAGCCGCTCGACGCCCTGAAGACCTATATTGCCGGCAGCGAAAGCTCAATGCAGCTTTTAACGGACATGTATTCATATGCCATGCTGCGTTCCTCCGTGAACACAAAGGACACCGAGGCGGCAAGCATCAGCGGCAGGCTCATGGCAAAGATGAGCGCAACAACAAAGGCGGAAACGATAATCAAAAAGTTCATTTCCGAAATTCCGAACCTTGATGAGCTTATCGAGTCCGATCCCGTGCTGAAGGAATACGAATTCCTGCTTAAAAACATCCGTGCGGATCAAAAACATACCATGAGCGATGAATGCGAAGAAGTCGCCGCACTTTACAACATCAGCGGGGCAAGCGCATGGAGCGATCTGCACAGCTACCTGACGTCATCCGTGACTGCGGATTTCCGCGGCGAAAAACTGACCCTTTCTTCCGTGCGCAACCTTGCGTATTCCGCTGACCCGGCGGTTCGAAAGGAAGCATACGAGGCGGAACTTGCCTGCTATGAAAAAATTCGGGATTCTGTTGCATTTTCGCTCAATAGCATCAAACTTGAAGTTATCAACAACGCACGTCTGCGCGGGTTTGAGTCGCCTTTGGCACAAACTCTGTACAATTCCCGCATGACGCGCAAAACCCTTGATGCGCTCATGGCGGCAATGGACGAACATTTGGATATTTTCCGCCGCTACCTGAGGCTCAAGGGCGAAGTCCTGGGTCATAAAAACGGGATTCCGTGGTACGATATGTTTGCGCCCATGGGCACAAACACCAAAAAATATACCGTTGAGGAGGCAAAGGCATATCTGCTGAAAATCTTCCGCGGCTTTGATAATGACCTTGCAAATATGGTTGAGCGTGCGTTTGATGAGGCATGGATCGATTTCTATCCCCGCGAGGGAAAGGTCGGCGGTGCATTCTGCGCAAATCTGGACGGACACAACCAGAGCCGTGTGCTGACGAATTTTGACGGCTCGTTCTCCGACATCGTAACGCTGGCACATGAACTCGGTCATGCGTTCCATAATCTCAACATCGCCGGGCACCGTCCGCTGAACAACGATTATTCAATGCCCGTCGCGGAAACGGCATCCACGTTCAACGAGAACGTTATCATGAACGCCGCCATTGAAGCAGCGGAAACCGATGAGGAGAAACTCTTCCTTATCGAAAGCCAGCTTCAGGACGCCGCTCAGATAATGTGCGATATTTACTCACGCTATCTGTTCGAAACTTCCGTTTTCGAAAACCGCGAAAATGATTTCATGCCCGCGGACAGGCTTTGCGAACTGATGCTTGATGCCCAGCGCAGGGCATACGGCAACGGACTTGACCCTGAAACGCTGCATCCGTACATGTGGCTCTGCAAAGGGCATTATTACAGTACCCTCTCGTTCTATAATTTCCCGTATGCTTTCGGCGGACTGTTTGCAAGGGGACTTTATGAAAAGTACATGCAGGAGGGCGCGGCATTTGTTCCCGTTTACCGCAAGCTGCTCTATGCAACCCCGGTATGCACCGTTGAGGATACCGCAAAAGTTGCCGGAATTGACCTTACAGATAAGAAATTCTGGGAAAACAGCATGCTTTCCTACAGGCACAATGTTGACGAATTCGAACGGCTTTCCAAAAAACTGAATAAATAAGCACGGATCATCTATCGGCTTACAGGCTTATTGACGAACGGCAGGATGAATCGCATGATTGCGGAACGTCCTGCCGTTTTTTGTTTTCTGCACGGACAGAATGAATATATTGTGTTGTCGGGACCGCTTCTAAACGAACAGAAGCAGCTTGTCGCCGTCCTTAAAAGGTTCTGCGGAGTCCGGGTTCAGTTCGCGTACACGCTGCGACGGAACACCGAAACGTTTTCCGATGTCAAAAGCATCCTCACCCGCACATGCATTGCAAAGAATAATGCCCGTGCTTTTTCCGTCGGCGTCGTTGGAATTATCGGTTTCCGCAACGCCTGCAACGGCTGAAACGGCGGATTCGCTGAAATATTCTGCCGAAACATCGAGATTGTAGGAAACCTGTGCCGTGCGCCCGCTGCCGCCGGATATGCTTGCCGAGGCGTTCAGTCGAAGCTGAGCAAAGTTTGCTTCCGAAGGTGCGGCCATGCGAAGCACGAAGGGAACATCATCGCTGAAACTGTAGATCCTGTTGCTGCTGCTGCGATATATGATACGCGTGAACAGCAGTCCCTCAACGGTCATTGTTGAGTCTTCAATTGAAACATTTGTTGCGATCGGGCGCGCCGCCGCGTTCAATGCGGCAAAAATATCGGCCATTCCGTCCGGAACGGACAGATTTTCGCGCAGCGAATGCTGCGCAAACGAGCCGCCGCAGGCGTTTGCAACGGTCATTTTTTCGTACATGCAGCTGAAATTCAGTGACGGCGAATAAGCGTCCGTCGGAATGTCAATAACGGAGCGGCGAATGCCGAAAATGCGGAAGTCAATATCCGCATCGAATGCCAAAAGGGAAAACTCCGTGCCGAGTGCGCGCAGGCTGACGTTTTTAAGCTCCGCAACGGTATAAATCTCATCCGCACCGACTGCGGCCGAAAGGCTTTCGCGGAACGGAACGCCGCGAGTCAGCTGCATCAATTCTCCGTCGGAAGTTTTCAGCAGCGCATTCAGTGTTATTATGCCGCTGACGGATGTGCCGCCGTTTTCAATGGCCGTGTCGCGCACGGAGATTTGCGCCGAGAATGAAAGCACGCTGTCCGCACCTTCGCTGCTCAACTCTTCCGAAAAACGTATTGTTTCGCTTCCGATTTCAACACGACGCGCTGTTCTGTACTGCATTGATTTGATTTCCATATCGGCCACTCCCGAAACTCCGGATAAAACGCGAACGGGTGCCGCCGATGTAACTATGAAGTCAATGTTCACATTTGCGCTGAAAGCTGCCGCACCGTCCGCTGCAAGCCGCATATCCAGCACAGCCACGGCGGGGAGTGCATTTGAAAGCATTCCGGCGGCAAAATCCGCATTCTCCGTGCAGTGGGAAAACGGTATTTCGCCGACAAAGGCAAATGTGTCGCCTGTTTCGTCCGCTGCGGCAATTGTGATGCAGAGTCGACCTTCAAAATTCAGCTTCCCGGTTTCCGTTTTGCAGTTTGAAATTTCAACTTCGGCGGAACAGTCAAGCAATTCCGCTGCGCGGCATCCGCCGGGCGGCGGGATGCTGCCGGCAACTTCAACCTGTTCCGTGCTCCTGTGAATCAGTCGGAGCACGCTGAGATCATTCCATAACAATTCCATGTCGTTCACCTTTCATGTGTTTTTTGCTGCTTTTATAAAAGAATACTCGCTGTTTTACGCAGATATGACGTGCTTGGGAAAGAAAGTCGAAACAAGAGTGCAGCTTGCTTTGCGAACGGGCGGTGGAAACACTCGTTCGACACAATGCTTATTTTTTATGAATTGGATGCAGCTGCGGAAAGTATTTACATATGTCCGCAAGAAATACTTGTAGGTTATCCATGCAAAAAAACGGGAAGTTATCCACATTATCCACAAGGTTATCCGCTTTTGGGGCTGAACAGGCGGTTTTTTATGTTGATAACGGGTGTGACTCAATTTGAAATATGAACAAATTATATTGTGAAACGCACTTGACATTTGTCAAGAGGCGCATATGCTGTAAATTAATTTCAACATATATAAACGCGAATAGAACATATATCAAACGGCAGACAAATCGGAGCAGCAAAAATGCGGCGAACCGCGGTCGGAGGTTAACGCGGTCGCCGCAAGGAGTGGGGGGACAGGTTAATAAACATCGGAAAAGTCTGCCCTGTCGGGCGCGATGCCCTGCGCCGCTGCTTCAGCGGACTTTGGTTATTTTTGCAGCGGGAGTCATTCGGCGGCAGCGTGGGCAAGCACCGTGTCGCGTCCGTCCTCAATTATCAGCTTGTCCGCAACAAGTGCAACAAATTCTCCGTTGGTGGGCTTATCGTTTTTTCCGTATACGTTAAATCCGAAGAGTTTGTTGATGTTTTCGATTTTGCCGCGTGTCCAGCTTACCTCAATTGCATGACGAATTGCGCGTTCGACTTTGCTCGGGGTCGTGTTGAACCGTTTTGCAATGCCGGGGTAAAGCTCCTTGGTGATTTTGCTGATAAGCTCGGGTTTATAATAGACCATGCGAATAGCTTCGCGGAGAAAATGGTATCCCTTAATATGAGCGGGTATGCCGACGGAGAGGAAAACGGAGGTGATTTTTTCATCAAGGCTTTTGACTGCGGAAGGCGGTGCAAAACCGATGTCGCGCTCGTTGACACAGGTTTCAAGCAAATCGCGCATCCTGCGATACAGAAATTCAGGTTCCACCGGCTTAAGCATGACATAGCCGGCACCTTTGGCGAATGAACGCTGAAGCAGGTTGTCATTCCGCATGTACGAAACAACGATGATTACCGATGGTCGGTGCGCCGACTCAATACGAAGCTGATCCAAAAGATCCAGCCCGTCCAGTTTCGGCATTACCAATTCCGTGATAAGAACGTCAAAATGTTCTTCACGCATCTTTTCAAGAGCGGCCTGCCCGTCCGTCGCTTCTTCAACGCGGATAATTTCTTTGTCCGTTCGGAAGAATTCTGCGGTTGTGTGACGGAACTGAGCGTTCCCGTCCGCGATGATAACCCTGTATTCTGACATTGTCATGTCCTCCTCGGTGTTTTTTGTTATGGTTGAATTATACCGCAGAAAAACGCACATTTCCACCAAAAAGTTTGTATTCTTTTGCGTTAAAAAAGAATATGACTTGTGCAATTTTGTATCCGTTCTACAAAATAAATTGAAATTGCGCACTTTTTTTAATTGTTTCAACCGTTTTGAAATCCAAAATGCATAAAAAAACGACCCTGCGCTGCAAAAAAAGCCGAGTATATATGGGGTTTTTGTGTCGATTCAATAAAAAGCAATGCGAAAACCAAAAAGGAAGAACGAAGCGGGAAGGTCGGGACAGTCGAAAAAGCGGATTTGAAATTAATATAAAAATCGCTCGCATTGTTCCAAACGGTGCGGTAAATGAGCTGTGTCGGATTTGGTCAAACAAAAAAATTCACAGACTTTGAAATGCTTATGCCTGAAGTGCAGAAAAAATAAACATTCAAACAGCAAAAATATTAAACAATATCAAAATAATTTTACAAATTCTTTACATTTACCCCGTTGACTCGGCGCAAATGCGGTTGTAACATGTTATTTGTCCCATTTTGCGCAAAAGCGCGGGGCAGGATATAACGACGCAAATATTGCCGCCGATGCCGCGGGGAAACGGCACGGCGTGCTGATTCGGAGGAATGTATGACATTTTTTGACGTGCTGTCTTTGGTTGGCGGCATTGCTCTGTTCCTTTACGGAATGGATGTTTTGGGAAAATCCCTTGAAAAAGCAGCGGGAAGCCAGCTCAAAAGCATACTGTCGAAGCTTACCAACAGCACAATAAAGGGACTGCTGCTCGGCGTTGCCGTCACGGCAGTCATCCAATCATCCGCGGCAACAACGGTAATGGTTGTCGGCTTTGTAAACTCGGGACTTATGCAGCTTGGGCAGGCTGTCGGCGTTATTATGGGTGCAAACATCGGAACGACCGTCACGGCATGGATTCTCAGCCTTACCGGCATAAGCGGCAGCAGCTTTTTTATTCAGCTTCTGAATCCGATGAGCTTCACGCCGATTCTTGCCATCATAGGCGTTGCACTTCAAATGTTTTCAAAGCGCGAACGCAGACGCAACATCGGTTCGGTCATGATCGGCTTTGCCGTGCTGATGTTCGGCATGAATATAATGAGCGAAAGCGTTGAACCGCTCAAAAATGTGCCCGAATTCACAAACCTATTCGTAATTTTCGGAAAAAATCCGATTCTTTCGATAGTTGTCGGCTGCATTTTGACGGCAATAATTCAAAGCTCTTCCGCCTCGGTAGGCATTTTGCAGGCTCTTTCCGCAACCGGTGCGGTCACATTCGGCAGTGCGATACCGATAATCATGGGTCAGCATATCGGCACATGCATAACCGCAATGATTGCCGCGATCGGAACAACCAAAAACGCAAGAAGAGCATCGTTTATTCATCTGTACTTTAATGTAATCGGAACAATTATCTGCACGATTGTTTTCTACACGCTGAACGCATTCCTGAAGTTCGATTTTATGGATAAAACAATCGATACGTTTCAGATTGCGATTGTGCACACGCTGTTCAGCGTGATTTACACGCTGATGCTGCTGCCGTTCGGAAAACAGCTTGAAAGGCTTGCGGTGCTGTCCATTCCCGATTCAAAGGATGATCCGCAGCCGGTCATGCTTGACGAAAGGCTGCTTGCAACACCCGCAATTGCGGTTGAACAAACGCGTGTACTTGCGGCGGATATGGCGAAGCTTGTGCGGAAAAGCGTTCAGGCTGCAATTGCGCTGCTCGGGAACTACAGCGAAAAAGGCTATAATGAGGTTGCAAAGCTTGAAAAAGAGGCCGATAATTACGAAGATGAAATCGGCACATACCTTGTAAAAGTTTCTATGCAGGAGCTTTCGGATGCGGACAGCCGCGATGTTACAAAAATTCTGCATTCAATAACGGATTTTGAACGCATAAGCGACCATGCGCTGAACATTGCTCAGAGTGCACGCGAAATGGCGGAAAAGAAATTAAGCTTTTCTCCCGCGGCGCAGGCGGAGCTTAAGGTTATGACGGGTGCGATCGATGAGATCGTCGGCATAGCAATCGGGGGGTTCGTTTCCGATTCCGCGGATGCCGCAAGGCATGTTGAACCGCTTGAAGAGGTTGTTGACGAGCTTAACACAAACATTCGCGCCGCGCATATCAAACGGCTTAAGGACGGCGAATGCACCATTGAGTTGGGATTTGTTTTGAATGATATTCTTGCAAATTTCGAGCGAATAAGCGATCACTGTTCGAATATTGCTGTTTGCAAACTGGAGCTTGTTGAGGGCATGATGGATGCACATGCGTATCTGCATAATCTCAAAAACACAAACAATGAAGAGTTTGTGAAAAGCTATAACGAATACAGAGAAAAATATGCTTTGAAAAATACGCCTTGAAGGAAACGGGAAACGGATTTCAAGGATTAGCATTTGACAACACCGCCTGCAGCGAAAACTCTGCGGGCGTGTTTGTGTTTAAGGGGAATCTTGCTTCGGACGCCTTGCAAAAATGTTGTTAAAAGGCTATAATTTAACGCGAAACAGTGTTTCCGCAAAGTCGGACGGAAAGAGGAACGGATGATATATATCGTTGAAGATGATGAGAATATAGGGCAAATGGAATGCTATGCCTTGAAAAACAGCGGTTTCGGTACGGAGCTTTTTGAAGATTCCGAAAGCTTTTTTTCAGCTGTTGCAAGGCGTCTTCCCACGCTTGTGATATTGGATCTCATGCTGCCGGGCGAGGACGGATTGACAATTTTGCGCCGACTGAGGGATTCCGCCGAAACAAGAAAGATTCCGATAATAATTGTGAGTGCAAAGTCAGGCGAAGCGGATGCGGTACGCGGGCTGGACAGCGGAGCCGATGATTACATAACAAAACCTTTCGGGGTTTCGGAATTGATTTCAAGGGTCAAAGCCGTTTTACGCAGAACAGACGGAGCGGCTCCGAATAATTACAGTGTCGGCGGCATTTCGTTGGATGACGGGCGAAGGCTTGTGTGCGCTGAAGGACGGCAATGCGCACTGACATATACCGAATATGAGCTGCTTAAAGCTCTGGTTTCCAACTGCGGAATGGTATTGAGCCGCGAAAAGCTGATGGTTCTTGTTTGGGGAACCGATTTTGCGGGTGAAAGCCGAACAGTGGACGTTCACGTCAAAACACTTCGGCAAAAGCTCGGCTCATGCGGAGATCTGATAAAAACGGTTCGAAATGTCGGATACAAAATAGAAATGCAATGACAAAGAAAATCTACAATCAATGTATACCGTTTATTCTTATTGTGCTTTTGTCGGCGTTTGCAGTCGGAAGCATTTTCGGTGCTGCATCCGCATTATCGGAGCGGGAAGCAGGCGCGGAAACGCTTGCATGTTCCGCAAAGGAAATCTATGATTCAACCGGAGAAATTCATCGGTTAAGGGCATTTGCTCAAAAGGGCTGCATTGCACTTGTTTCGGAAGACATGCAGCAGGTTGAAGCGGTGAATGCGGCGGGAAATGCGGAGAGCGTTTCGATTGACGATTTAAAAAGCGGCAGCAATTCTGCGCTTTGCTGTTTCGCAGGCAAAACCATCGAACGTTTGCGAATGAAGCTTGATGAGAAAAAGGGTCAGACAGCAGCCCTGCTTTGCAAACGGAACGGCTCTTTTTTTAATTTGAATTTCTGCACGATAACAAGGCTTAACAACGGTGACTATTTGCTTTTGTCCGTACACGGCGGCGATTCCGCAGCTGAAAATCTCCTTTTCGCGGGTGCTTCGCTGCTTGCGCTCGCCGTCGGTGCAGCGTTGTTTGCAATAAATCTTTCAAAACGCATTACAAAAACGCTTATCACTCCGCTTCAGGGCATTGCGGAACATGCGGACGGCAGCGAGTTTGCGGTTCCGTTTGACGAGCTGAAGCCCTTTGTTGAAACCCTGAAGCAGCGTCAGGCAGCAAAAAACAATATGGAACAGATGCGGCAGGAATTCACGGCAAATGTTTCGCACGAGCTGAAAACCCCGCTCACGAGCATTTCCGGCTATGCCGAAATGATTGCCACCGGCATTGCAAAGGAAGAGGATGTTCAAAACTTTGCGCGGCGTATTCATTCGGAATCCTCCCGTCTGCTGTCGTTGATTGCAGACATAATTCAGCTCAGCGAACTGGATTACATTGAGGGACGTGATGATTTTGAAAACGTTGATTTGCTTGACTTGGCACATGCGACCGAAAACAGCCTTGCTCCCGGAGCGGAAAAATACGGAATTGTGATTTCCGTTGAGGGTGAGCATTTTCAAACGTTCGGATGCCGCAGCCAGCTTGAGGAATTAATTTATAACTTGTGCGATAATGCAATTCGGTACAATAAACGGAACGGAAAGGTTTCGGTAACTGTTTTCGGCAGCGAGGGACGGCCCGCAATTTCCGTTGAGGACACGGGCATAGGCATACCGGAGGATAAGCTTGACCGCGTTTTTGAACGCTTTTTCCGCGTTGATAAGGGGCGCAGCAAGCGCACGGGCGGAACGGGACTCGGTCTTGCGATCGTCAAACATATTGCACTGCGTCACGGAGCTCAAATCTCAATTTCGAGTGAATTGGGAAAGGGAACAAAGATTACCGTTGTTTTTGAAGAGAACAAAGGCGAAAATTCCGATTAAGACATAAATAATTTCAACAAAAAACAGGGCCTTGCCGTTTCATTCGCAGCTAAGCCCTGTTTTTGTTCGGTATAAAGATTTGTTCTTTCAGAAAAAATCGATTTGTTCTTTCAGAAAAAATCCGTTTTATGCTTTCAACATAAAGATTTATCTCTTCGTGATAAATCCCTTTAAGCTTTCAGCATAAAGATTTATCTCTTCGCGATAAATCCCTTTAAGCTTTCAGCATAAAGATTTATCTCTTCGTGATAAATCCACTTTATGCCTTCAGCATAAAGGCATGGTAAGCCTTAACTGCTTCGTACAGGTCGGCCTTGGAGATGATTTCCCACGGAGCATGCATGGACAGCACTGCAACGCCGCTGTCGATGACTTCCATGCCGTAATTAGCGCAGATGTAAGCGATGGTGCCGCCGCCGCCCTGATCGACTTTGCCGAGTTCGGCAGTCTGGAAGTTGACGTTTGCGTCATCCATCAGCCTGCGGAGCTTGCCCATGTATTCGGCGTTGGCGTCGTTGGAACCGCTCTTGCCGCCGGAACCGGTGTACTTATTGAAGCAAACGCCCCTGCCGAGGTATGCCGAATTCTTGCGCTCAAATACGCCTGCAAAATTGGGGTCATAGCCCGCGCTGACATCGCAGCTGAGCATACGGCAGGCGGTGAGTGCGCGGCGAACGAGCAGGTCGGAATATTCGCCTGTTGCGTTTACAAGCTCTGCAACAGCGTTTTCGAAATACTTGCCGTGCATACCGGTTGCGCCGACGGAGCCGATTTCTTCCTTGTCGGCAAGCAGACAGCAGCAGGTGTATTCGGGCGTTTCGTCAATGCTGAGGATCGCATTGACGGAAGCATATGCGCAAACGCGGTCATCGTGGCCGTAACCTATGATCATGCTGCGGTCAAGACCGAAATCGCGTGCTGCACCGGCGGGAACAACTTCCAGTTCGGCGGAGAGGAAGTCCTCTTCTTCGATATCGTATTTTTCTTTGAGCAGAGCAAGAACAGCAGCCTTGACGGGCTCTTTTTCTTCATCGTTGAGGGGTTTGCTGCCGATGATGATGTTCAGCTCTTCACCTTCGATAACAACGGAACCCTTTTTGCTCATCTGATCGCGGCCGAGGTGAGGAAGCAGGTCGGAAATGCCGATGACGGGATCGGAGGGATCTTCACCGATAACGATGTTAACAAGCGTGCCGTCCTTCTTTGCAACAACGCCGTGCATTGCAAGGGGCATTGCAACCCACTGATACTTTTTGATACCGCCGTAGTAATGCGTGTCGAGATATGCAAAATCGGTGTCCTCATAGAGGGGATTCTGCTTAAGGTCAATGCGGGGGGAGTCAATATGAGCACCGACGATGTTCAGACCCTTGAAAATGGGCTGTTTGCCGATTTTGAAAAGCATGAGCGCTTTGCCCATGAAGTCGGAATAGACGCAGTCGCCGGGGTTGAGCTTTTCGCCGTTTGCAATGACGGTGTTAAGGTCGCGATAACCCTTTGCTTTTGCCATTTCAACAGTCTGTGCAACGCATTCGCGCTCGGTTTTGCCGTTGTCAAGGAACTTGACGTATTCGGCAGAAATTGCGTTGAGCTTTGAAATATCTTCTTCGGAATAGGTTTTCCAAGCATTCTTTCTTTCCATAGAAACAATTTATCCTCCGTTTTTTGATTGGGTAAACGCCGGTTTAAGGGCTTTGCGCAAAACATTCGGAACATTTTGCACAAAGCGCGGTTTAATCACCGCTCACCCGAGAGCAACTTTGCGCCGCCCGTTCCCGTCAACGGGCAAAGGCGGCGGGGATGCCTCTGTTTTCAAGCAATATGGTAACATTTTTGAAGAAAATATTCAATACCCGAACAAGAAAAAATTGCATCATACCGATAAATTCGGGCAAAACATCCGAATGCACGGCCGAACAACGGATTAAGCCGATAAAAACACTTAAAAAAAACTTGAAAATTCTTTGTGATATATGTATAATATCACTTGCGGAATACATCAAAACGCGATGTGATTCCGCAAAGACTTTCCTCGGCACGAAAGGAGAACCATATGAAAAGATTTATTGCGGCAATGACGGCGGTTATCATGCTGCTGGCACTTGCCTGCACACCTGCGCTTGCACTGAGCGTTCGCGACGCAGCATTGGATGCAGCACTGAACGTTCCCGACGGAAACATTCAGTTCGTTACGGAGGGCGAGTATCCTTGGACTGTTGACGGTGCGAACGGTTGGGCAAAAAGCACCAACTTCCAAGTCAGCAGTTCCGAATCCACCGTCACGGCAACAGTCACGGCGGAAGAGGGCGATATCGTTTCCTTTGACTACAAAGTCAGCAGCGAAGCACGCTATGACAAACTCGTTTTCTCTATCGACGGCAACCCTGTTGCTTCAAGCCCCTGGACTTTCTTCTCCGGCGAAATTGACTGGACGAATGTAAGCTATGCACTCACCGCCGGCGAGCATGTTCTCAGCTGGAGTTATCAGAAAGACAGCAGCTCAAACAGCCATGACGACACCGCCTACCTTGACAATGTTTATGTCGGTGCTCCCGTTGCGCCCGAAAGCCTTGAACTGACTCCGAGTCTGACGGTGCAGACTCAGCGCCGCGCGCAGCTCAACTGGACGGTTCTTCCCGAGAATGCATACAACAAGGAAGTTACCTTTGCTTCCGCGGATGAAAGCATTGCGGTCGTTGATGCAAACGGACTCGTGACCGGCGTTTCCGTCGGACAGACCGTTATAACCGCAACCACCGTTGACGGCGGAATCACCGCCGAGTGTGCAGTCACCGTTGAACAGGGTCCTGCGGCTGTAACGTTGAACGGCTTCTTCTCCTCAAAATGGTACAGCTTCATCGATGCGGATCCCGCTGCCGCTTCCGAGCTGCCCTATACAATGACTGCAAATGTCACCGCTGCCGAGTTTGCGGGCGGCTATGTTTACGGCTATATGACAAAGGATTATTTCATCCTTAACACCGAAACGGGTGAAGTTACCTACCCTGTGATGAACACCGGCGATGTTACGATTCGCGATATGGCATATGACCACAGCGCACAGAAAATGTACGCAATCGGCACGGGTGCAGCTTCCGGCAAATTCCTTTACACCGTTGATATTTCAACCGGTGCGGTCACGGAAATTGCACAAATTGTGTGCGGCAGTGAAACACCCATGACGCTTGCGATTTCAACCGACGGCACGGCATATGTTCTTACCGAAAGCTACTCAAATGCAAGCAAACTGTACAGCATCGACCTGCAAACAGGTGTCGGCACGCTTATCGGCAGCACGGGTTTCGGTCACAAACGCTTCCAGTCCATGGCATATGATCACAACACGAACCAGCTCTTCTGGGCAAGGTTCTCCGATTACGGTAACGGCGGCCTTGCCGTTATTGACACGGCAACCGGCGCGGCAACGGACCTCGGCATGATAAACGGTTCGGCGGTGCTCGTTTGCGGTCTTTATATTGCAAATAACCTTCCCGTCGGTTCCGTTATCGGCGATGAATGCACCGTAACTTTTGTTGACGGATTGTCAGACGAAACGATTTCGACGGCAACCGTTGACAAGGGCAGCGTACTCACTGCGGCTGACTTCCCCACCGTTCCCGCACACGAGGGCTATGCCTTCACGGGTTGGGATTACAACGGTGCGGCAGTCAACGCAAACATCATTGTGACTGCAAATTATTTCGATATCACCAAAGCTTCCGTAACGCTCCGCGTTATTGACGAAGTGTATCTTGACGGTTCCGGCTTCCAGATGCTGCTTGATGCGGATGCTGTGGAATACGGCGTCGGCATTCCCGAAACGGGTGATGTCCTGGCTTACGGCGCAGAAGGCGCGGAAGAGCTTTATTCACGCTTTGAGTATAAGCTCCCCGAGAATGCGGACGGCAACTTCATGACCGAAACGGATATCGTTTTCAACGGCGAAAGCGTCACCGTAAGCATTCCCGCAGGCACATACGACTGGTGCATTGCAAACCCGCGTTATTGGCATGATGACGGCCCTCAGATCGGCCTTGTCAGCGATATAGGCACGGCGCACGGCAGAAATGACGACTATGTTTTTGAAGCAGGCAAGAGCTATGTGTTCACGGTTTATCGTTACGGCGAACTCGGTGCGGTCGATGTTGAGATCACCGATTACAATTCCCAGCCCGGTACGGCAGGCGATGTTGACGGCAACGGCGTTGTCGAAACTGCGGATGCACTGCTTGCACTGCGCGGGGCAATGGGTATTGCCGCACTCACACCCGAACAGGTAGAGCGTGCGGATATGGACGGCAACGGTGTTGTTGACACGGTTGACGCGCTTGCAATTCTTCGCCGCGCAATACTTAACGGCTGAGTTCGGCAGCTGAATTAATCGGCAGCTGAGATTCACGGCTTTGAAACTGTGTTCGGCGCACTCGGTTCGGGTGCGTCGAATTCTTTTAAACAAAACATATTGATGAGAACATCAATGTTTATAAAGAATTGATGAAACGATGAATAACAAAGGAGCCTGAAATGTCTGTTGAAGTTGAAAAAGAAATGCTGAATGCGATATTTGCCGCGCGCGATGAAGAATATGCGGATTTTACGGCAAAGCTGATTCCGAACGTTCCGCGGGAAAGCATTATCGGCGTGCGCACGCCGCAGCTCCGCAGCATTGCAAAAAGGTTCGGAAAAAATGCGGGAATTAACGAATTTCTTTCCGCACTGCCGCATGAATATCACGAACAGAACCTTGTTCATGCATACATTGCGGAGAGCATAGGTGATTTCGATTCCGCCGTAAAAACGATTGAAGCGTTCCTTCCGTATGTAACAAACTGGGCTGTTTGCGACAGCATGACTCCGCGCGTTTTTGCAAAGCATACCGGGGAGCTTTTGCCGATAATCAAAAAATGGCTGCAATCGGCACATCCTTACACGGTGCGTTTCGGGCTGCGGATGCTGATGTGTTTTTACCTTGAAAAAGAGTTCGCTTCCGAAATCAATGCCCTTGCCGCCTCCGTATGTTCGGAAGAATACTATGTGAATATGATGCAGGCATGGTATTTTGCAACTGCGCTTGCAAAGCAATACGATTCGACCGTTCCCTTTGTTGAAGAACACAGGCTTTCCCCGTGGGTGCATAACAAAACGATTCAGAAGGCGGTTGAGAGTTTTCGCATAACGGCGGAACAGAAGGCGCATCTTAAAACGCTGCGGCTGAATTTGCGCCGCAAGGGTGCGAAGCACGAACCCGTTTCAACTTCAAAAAGCGACAGCAACGAATCAAAGCGGATTGAAGTTGTTGCTGCAATCATTGAAAAGGATGGTAAAATTCTCATCTGTCGGCGTGCGGAAAACAAAACCCGTGCGCTGAAATGGGAATTTCCGGGCGGAAAAATCGAACCCGGGGAAACTCCGGAACAAGCCGTGCGGCGTGAATGCCGCGAAGAATTGGACGTCGGTCTTTGCGTAAAGGGCGAATTTATGCGCGTTTTGCATTCATATCCGGATATTGAAATTCAGCTCACAGTGTTCCGAACAGCGATCATCGGCAGCGACCCGCGCTGCATTGAACATAAAGAAATTCGTTTTGTTTACCCGTCGGAACTTGCAGACTTCGAGCTTTGCCCCGCCGATATCACGGTTGCGGAAAAAATTATTTCGGAAGCGCATCTTTTTTGAACGAAAGCATGTATGCGGGGGAAAAAAACAGAAACGATGTTTAAAACCAACCGATAATAAACTGACGGAAATTGACCGTGAGCAGAAGTTAAAACAAGCAAACATGCCCCCGAAAGAACCGATCTTTCAGGGGCATGTTTGCGGATTATGCTGCGATAAACAGCAGAAAACATTTTGATTACGGCATGTTATCGAAATGTTTTATATTTTATCAAGCATCAGCAAACGGTAGTGCCTGCCTTGCCCTCAAGAGCTTCAACCGCCTTGTCGAGGGAAGTGATGATGGCCTTCCTGCCGGGCTTGCTTTCAACGAACTTGACGGCAGCTTCAACCTTGGGCAGCATGGAGCCGGGTGCGAAATGCCCTTCCGCCATATAGCGGCGAGCCTCTTCGACGGTCATGGTTGCGAGGGATTTCTGTTCGGGTTTGCCGAAATTGATGCAAACCTGTTCAACAGCGGTCAGGATAACGAGTGCATCGGCATCGATGTCCTCTGCGAGGCGTTCTGATGCAAGATCCTTGTCGATAACGGCTGCCGTGCCGATATAGTTGCCGTTTTCGTCTTTGATTACGGGGATTCCGCCGCCGCCGACGGTGATGGCGATGAAGCCGCCGTTCATAAGGCATTTAACGGCGTCAAGCTCAACGATTTCAACGGGCATGGGGGAAGCAACAACCCTGCGCCAACCCCTGCCGGCATCTTCCTTCATGGTGTAGCCTTTTTCGGCTTCAAGCTTGCGGGCTTCGTCTTCGGTATAGAAGGGGCCGATGGGCTTTGAGGGTGCTTTGAACTTCGGGTCATCCTTATCAACAACAACCTGCGTAACAACAGTCACAACGCGCTTTCCGTTTTTACGGGCGCGGAGGACTTTCTCAAGCCCTTGCTGCATGTGGTAGCCAATGTAGCCCTGGCTCATTGCACCGCAAACGTCAAAGGGCATTGCGGGAGTGACGGCGGAAGCATATTCGTTCTGAAGCACGATCCTGCCGACCTGCGGGCCGTTGCCGTGCGCAAGAACGACATCATAGCCGCTTTCGATGATGTCTGCGATGTATTCGGAAGTTTTTTCAACAACTTCAAGCTGGGACTCTGCGGTTGCGGGCTTGCCTGCTTCCTGCAATGCGTTGCCGCCCAGTGCAATAACGATTCGTTTCATTTTTTGTTTCTCCAAAGAAAAATAATGCGGCGAACATTGCGCCAAAGTCAATTATGCCAAATATCTCGCAGAATGTCAACAACTTTTTGAATTTTCCTGCTGAAAAATCAAAAACTTATGCAAACAGGTATTCATTCGACTGCATTTTCGCCGAAAAGAGCCTTAACAGCGTTGAACGTTATTCCGATGTTTCTGCTGCCCACGGAATAATCAACCTTCCGTTTTCCTGTCGGAGTTCAAGTGCGTCTGCGTAATTTTGGGGGAACACCGTTGCACGGGATTCGGGCTGATTGCCGCTTTTTGATTTTCGACAGCAAAAAAGTCCGGGCGAAATCGCTCGGACTTTTCTTTGGCAGGGGTACTAAGGCTCGAACTCAGAAGAACGGTTTTGGAGACCGCTATGTTACCATTACATCATACCCCTAAGGCTTGATAAGTTTATCACACTTCGGGGCATTTGTCAACAGTTTTTTTAAAAACTCTTAATAATTAAGAAACATCATTGCTGACTTGGTTCGGATCGTCAACGGCGACGGGTTCAACGGGTTTTGCTTTTGCGGATTGTTTATACTTCTCGTTAATGTTTTTAATATGCTGTTGTTTTACGGATTCATCAACAGAAGCTAACGGGGAAAGCTTTTCGAAAATTGCATCGATCTGTTCAACGGAAAGCTGATTTCCCTTTTCTGCATAGTTTTTCTGAATTCGTGAAAGCACATCGGCGCGGTGGATGACGGCAGTATGCGTTTTTTCAAGCTTAACATTCTTCAATTCACAACGATCACTGAATAAAACGTATGAGTATATAGGAAGGTTGTCAGAAGCAAGAAAAGCTTTCAACTGCTTGATATGCCCCGCGTTTTGCATTATCGGGTTAAAAAAACGCGACTTTTGAGATTTACCCTTCCCGGAGGGCAGAGTTTGGGTCCAAAAGGTCTGCGACTCGTTCCCGAATATCCAACCGCTGTAATTTTTTGATTCAAAAACATAGATTCCGGATTCGTGAAGAAGAATGACATCAACTTCGGTCGTTTCTCCGTCGGCCTTGGGAAGATAACAATTAAAGATAAACTTTTTGTAGCCGTTGAGCGGAGCAAGGCATTGATAGGTAAAGTACTCTCCGATAAGCCCGATATCTTGCATTACTTTGTTGAATGGATTCCCTGTTTGAACAAAATATAAAGTTTTTTCGTATTTCTTTTTCTTATAAAGATTGATACAGCCTGCTGCGGCGAAAAGAACAACGATGACTGCAATAGAAAAAATTGCTATTTCTTTCATGGTATACTCCTGACAGTGCTTTGAATCGTTAACGAATCAATGAGTGCGGACGGACTGCGCACATGCATTGTACACAATCCGCCCAAGGGTTAAATGCTGTTTATTCCCCAAACTCCTCTGCGCATTTTTTAAGCATGCTTCTTATCGGCAGTCCGTAGGGACAGCGGGGTTCGCATTTGCCGCAGCCGATACATGCGCTTGCTTTTACGGGGAGGGTTTTATAGCGTCCTTTTGCCCAATCGGCAAGCCCGTAGCGTTCGAGATAGCCTGCAAAAAGGAACACATTCGGGATGCTGATGCCGACGGTGCAGGGGGCGCAATAGTTGCAGCGGCGGCAGAAATTGCCCGTCAGTTCGGAACGGATTTTTGCTATCTCGGCATTTTCATCATCGGTAAGGGGCGAAGTGTCGGAACCGGCGGCGGAATTTGTTTGAACTTCCTCTGCGCAGTACATGCCGGGGATCGCGACGGTTACAAGCTCGTTTGCGGCAAGGTAACGCATTGCAATGCGTCCGTCTTCAATTGCACCGCCCGCCATGGGTTTCATTGCGATAAAGCCGATATTCCTGTCTCGGCATTTTTGCAGCAGGGGTTCGCACTGGCTTTCAACAATGTTATAAGGGAACATGATCGTTTCAACCCAGTCAAGCTCAAGCGCACGTTCAAAAACCGTCAGCGAGTGTGCGGTGATGCCGATATGCCCGATTTTGCCCGCATCGCGCGCCGCAAAAAGTGCCTCCAGTGCGCCGCCTGCACCGATTACGGTGTCAAGCTGTTCCATGCTTGGGTTGTGTACCTGATACAGGTCGATATAGTCGGTGCGGAGGTTGCGGAGGCTTGTTTCAATGTCTGCCTCCATTGCTTCGCGTGTGCGTGCCATGCTCTTTGTTGCAAGAACGAACTTGTCACGCCGTCCGTCGATTGCGCCGCCGATGTATTCTTCGCTGACGGTGTAGCCGCGTGCCGTGTCGATATAGTTTATTCCGCATTCAATAAGGGCGTCGATAAGCGGCTTTGCCTTTTCCGCATCGATGCGCTGAATGGGGATGCCGCCGAAACCGACGCGGGAAATCTTAAGCCCGGTTTTGCCGAGTGTTACATACTGCATGAGTGTACCCTCCGAATTTGTATTAATTATTGCTTTTTAAAGTTAAATTCACTCCGCCGCATACCGTGCGGAGGCGGATTCCGTTTACGATATTATAAGCTTTTTTTCGCAAAAAAGCAAATTAATAAGAGCGTTTTAAAAAAGAGAACGGACGGGCCGCGCACTTTGATGCCGCAGTGTGTCAATTCCGCAACATCGTTCCGTATTCGCTTGACATTATGTCCGGCGGGGGTATAATATAGATTAAAGACAACGCTCGAAAGGAGACAGTGTTTTTAATATGCAAAAAGTTACACACAGCGAATACATTGCGCAAAAGAAGCCGCTTGCGAAGCAGCTTCTTGCAAAGCTGAACGAAAAATACCAATATGCATCCGTGCTCATCACCGATAATTATGAAAAAGGTTATCGTGCATCGCGAAGCGGCGTTGCAATTTCCGCAACAAACGCATTCGGCGGCAAGGGCATGATCGTGAAGGTCTATGACGGCAAAGGCTATGCCGAATACAGCACAAACGAAATCACGGCAGAAAACCTGCCCGAAATTGAAAGAGAAATCGAGCAGCAGCTCATGAATCCCGCAAACTTCATTCCCGAAGGAACCGAAGAAGCGGAGTACAAATGCATCAGCGATGAACCCTGCACGCTTTGCGAGGCAACGAATTACGAAATTCATCCCCGCGAGGTCGGCGACGAAAAGTTGATTGAAACCGTGACCGCGCTGCGCGAAAAGGCTGTTAAAGCCGATGAACGCATTCTTGACGCAATAACGGGCTTCAACTATCAGGAATATCACAAGCTCTTCCTTTCCGCAAACCGTGAGCTTGAACAGTCCGTGCTCTATTCAACGGGCATCATGGCTCTTGTTGCGGCAAAGGGTGAGGAAATCAAGCAGAGCTTCCGCGGATTCTCCAACCTCGGCGGTGCGGAGTTGCTTGATAAAATGGAGTCTGCAATTCCGCAGTGCGTAAAGACCGTTACGGATCTTTTGAACGCCGAACCCATGGAACCCGGCACTTATGAATGCATCTGCACACCCGAAGTCACGGGCATGATCGTTCATGAAGCGTTCGGTCACGGCGTTGAAATGGATATGTTCGTTAAGGACAGAGCTCTTGCACAGTCCTATATCGGCAAGCAGGTAGCATCCCCGCTCGTTACCATGCACGACGGCTGCGCTCAGCGCGAGGTTGCAACCTATTTCTTTGATGATGAAGGCACCCTGTCCCACGACACCGTTATCATTGACAAGGGCATTCTTAAAGCAGGCATCAGCGATGCACAGTCCGCAATGTTCCTTGGCACCGTACCCACCGGCAACGGCAGGCGCGAGAGCTATGAGCGCAAGGCGTATACGCGCATGACGAACACCTATTTCGAACCCGGCAGCGATAAAGTTGAAGACATGATCGCTTCCGTAAAATACGGAATGCTGCTTGAAGAACCCAGCTCCGGCATGGAAGACCCCAAAAACTGGGGCATTCAGTGCATGGTCAACTTTGCAAGGGAAATCAAGGACGGCAAGCTGACAGGCAGGATCTTTTCCCCTGTCGTGCTGACGGGCTATGTTCCCGACCTGCTCAAGTCCATCACGATGATGAGCGACAATATCGAACTCGGCGGCTGCGGAGCATGCGGCAAGGGCTACAAAGAATGGGTCAAAGTTTCGGACGGCGGTCCCTACATCAAGGCGACGATTCGTCTGGGTTGATGAAGTTCGGAAAGAATTTTGATTCGAAAGGATGCTTTTATTATGATAGATATTATTAAAAACGCATTAAAAGAAGCTGAAATCAAAACGTGGCGCATCAACGAAAAAAAAGAGCACACTGCGGAAGTTTTCTTTATCCGCCGCAGGCAGGATATGCGCCGCATCAGGGATACCCATAAATACAACGTTGAAGTGTTTTGCGATTACGAAAAGGACGGCAAGCCGATGCGCGGCAGGTCACAGGTCACCATTGTGCCGTCCCAGTCGGAGCAGGAAGTTCTGACCCTTCTGAAGGAAGCGAAGCATGCGGCGTCTTTTGCGGGCAACCCGTATTATGAACTGCCTGAAAAACAGGCTTGTGAACCCATTGCGGCCGCAGGCAGCCTTGCGGAGGTTTCGGCTGAAGAGGCGGCAAAGCGTTTTGCGGCTGCATTGTTTGCGGCAGATAACGATCCGCGTGCATTCGTGAACTCGGCGGAGATTTTCTCAAAGCAGGTCAAAACCCGTATCCTCGGCGATAACGGAACGGACGTTTGCTATTATAAAAACGATGTTGACGGCGAATTCGTCGTTCAGTGCAAGGAACCCGAGGATGTTGAAGTTTATCATGCATTCGGCTACGACAATCTGAATTGCGATGCGCTGCGCGAAAAGGTCACAACCGCGCTCCGCGAGGTGGCGGACAGGGCAATTGCCCGTGCGGAACTGCCGAGCGGAACTTACAACCTGATTCTCTCGGGCGAAAATGCGGCGGAAGTGCTTTCCTATTACATTGCGCGCAGCAGTGCGGGAATGGTCTATCCCGGGTATTCAACATGGAAGGTCGGAACGGATGTCCAGCCCGAGATGAAAGACGGTGAAAGGCTCAACATGACCCTTCGCGCAAAGGTTCCCTTCAGCAGTGAAGCGATTCCCATGAAGGATCGCTCCGTGATTGCCGACGGCAAGGTTGAAACTTTGCACGGCGGCGCAAGAATGAGTTATTATCTCGGCATTGAGCCCACGGGCGATTATTCCGCATACAGCTGCGAAAACGGCAGTGTTTCGTTTGAAAAAATGAAAAAAGAACCTTATCTTTACGCCGTTACATTCTCGGATTTCCAGATGGACACAATGTCCGGACATTTCGGCGGAGAAATTCGCCTTGCGTACCTTTTCGACGGGGAACGCGTTCGCATCGTGACCGGCGGTTCGGTAAACGGCAGCATCAATGCCTGCAGCGGCGGGATGAAGTTCACAACCGAACGCTACGACAGCAAGAACTACAGCGGACCGTTTGCGGTTATGCTTCCCGGCGTCCGCGTTGCGGGTTCGCTTGCCGAGCAGGAATAAATAACTCGGCTGCGAAAGCACTTTATTAACTGAATAAAGCAGAAAAATGCGGCACTCGCTGTTGTTCGGCGGGTGCCGATATTTTAACGGGAGTACCAATTGTATGAGTATTAACATTGAAAAAAGCAGAAAACTTGCTTTGGTGGTTGACATGTACGGATGTCCGAACCGATGCAGGCATTGCTGGCTCGGCCGATTGCCGAATATTTCGCCGGAAAACGGTGCAGACGAAATGCTTGTGAACAGCTTTCGCCCGTACTTTGAACAAATTGAATATTACAGCTGGCTTCGCGAACCGGATTTTTGCGGGGAATACAGAGCGCGCTGGGAACGCGACAAGGCGTTGAGCGTTAATTGCGAACCGCAAAGGTTTGAACTTGCAAGTTTTTGGCGGCTCGTCAGAGACGGGGAGTATGCAAAGTTTCTCCGTGAAGTCGGCGTAAAAATCGTTCAGCTCACATTCTTCGGCGGAGAGGAAACGACGGATAGGTACATCGGCCGAAAAGGTGCGTATTCGGAATTGCTGAAAGCGACGGAAATTCTGCTGCAAAACGGCATTGCACCGCGGTGGCAGGCGTTTATAAATGCAGAGAACAAGCATGAAGTTGCGGAACTTCCGAAACTTGCGGAAAAGCTGAAACTTGCCGAACGCTGCCGGCAGATCGGGCAGAGCTTTAAATTCTTTGTTCATGCGGGAAGCTGCGACGGTGAAAATCGCAAGCTCTATCCGATTCGAATTATCAAGAGTGACATCCCGCAATGCCTCGTGCCGTACTATTGGCAGTATGAAGAATTGCGCACCGAAGCGGAATGCGTTGAAAGTCTGCTGAAGTGCAGCAAGAATCCGGATTATTCCAACGGAGATTTCATTGTTCTCAATATTACGAATAATTTTGACATTTGGTACAATTACACGCATATGTCTCCTGAATGGAGAATCGGCAACCTGAAAATTGACGGTATTGAGGAAATAATGCGCCGAATTAACGAAGAAGACACTTTTGCACAGCGCGAAGCAAGGAAAATCACGTTTGCGGAGCTTGCGGAACGGTATGGCGATGCAGCCTCGGAACGTGCATTTTCCATCGGTGACTATGAATCCTATCTGTTTAATAAACACCTCGAGCAGAAATATTCGGATTAAGTCGAAATATTCAGCAAGGAACCGAAGAATTCTTTGACTTTATTTCCCGGGAAATTGAGCCGATCTGGTTGAAGAAAGCAATTATTTCCCGGGAAATTGATTCCGTTTACGTCGGTTTATGAAATGATGAAGGGCATCTCCGACAGGTTAGGAGATGCCCTTTTGAAATAATTAGATGTGAAGTTGAATAATAAATTTACAAACTCTCAAAAATATCGGTTCCGCTGCGCACTAGCCACGAACGCAGTACCGCAGAAAGAATCATGTTCAGTGCAAAAAACAACACAAGGTAAAGCCCCGCTCCGAGTGCATGTGCACCGAGAAACCAACCGGCCCCGAACAGCAATACGTACAGCCACCCGCCGAAAAGAGCGAACATCACGCTTGAACTCTGTTTTATGGGCGTGATTTCGGTCGTCCAATTCAAATTCGGCTTTTTGAGATCAAGGAACAACCCGAATTCGGCAAGAAGGACAACGAGGGAAAGACATGCAAGGATTACCGCAATCGTTGAACCTATCGGCACGGCAAATGCGATGCATGTGCAGATCGCGGCGAAAAGCACCGAAATTCCGGACAGCAGGAGCTGCATTGCAAGCTTTGCACGGAGGATCTGCTGCGTGGTTACGGGCATTGAACGCAGAATCCAAAGCGTTTTTCCTTCCAAAGAGACGGACGGCGCAGTCATATCGTTCATTGTGGACACAAGGCAGACGGCGGCGGCAGCAAGTATCGCAATCGTTCCCGTGTTGCTGTCGAAAAGCCCAAACAGCATTGAACGAAGAGCTGCACCCCTGATGAGAAGCAGAATGCCTGCAATGGGCATGATTATAACGCCAAAACCGCAATTGAGCATATATGCAGGGCTTGCGGTGAATCGGCCGAGCTCACGTTTGAGCAAGGCGGAAAAAACGCCGCTTGCCTTTTGTCGTGCATTGCGATTATACTTTGCGGTTACGGTATCGGAAGAAGCGGTTGCAAGCTTTAAAAAACTCTTCGACATAACATAAAATGTAAGCAATGCAAGCGCGGCTGTGCCGAACACGGGCAGCGGAGCGGAAACAAGGTTTCCCGCCGACATCCGCCCGAAAAGGTAAACAGGGTAAGCAAAGTTTTTGACGCCTGCCCCTATTGCGCCGGCATATTGCGTAAACTGCATTAAAAGGGTCGTGATATTGTTTACAACATAATAATACCCGCCGATAAACACAAGCGATATTATGACCGTGAGGAAGCTTTTCCGTTTCAGCTTGGAGGCGATTTTTGCAACCACCCAACCCAATGCGCAGGACAGAACAAAAACGAAGACGGAGATTGACAGCATCCCGAGAATGCAGCCCAAAAGCGTGCCGACGGAGAAATCAATGCAGAGGTAAACTATCGCTGCCGGAACGAACACAACCGCCGAGAACATCAGCCCCATAAGATAGACGCCCAGCAGCCGAGAAAGCAGAATGCTTCCGACGGGCACGGGAAGGGAGAGCAAAAGGTCGTTGTCGTTTGCTTTGTAGAGCGCGGCATAGGTGTTGAACACACTGCCGAAAACGCCGAACATCAGCCCGATTATGCCGAACAATGCAAAATAGAGCCAGTCGAGCCCGGCGGCACGGAGCGGATTTGCAAGCTGATAAGCACAAAATGCGAACATTCCGCCCAGCACGCAGACCATAAGAAGGGCATACAGCACGATGAACGCGGCGGATGCGAACTTTGAACGGCTTTTGCCCTTTTTGGGGTCATAGAAAAAGCTTCGGTTGAGTTCATAGAGCTGCCGTTTAAGAAGAATTTTAAGCATAAGTGCGCCTCCGAAGTTTATTCGGCTTCAAGCTCGAGAAAAACGGATTCAAGACTTTCATCGCCTTTGACCTCGTCCATGGTTCCGGAACGGATGAGCCTGCCGCCTTTGATGATCGCAACCTTATCACAAAGCTTTTCCGCAACTTCAAGCACATGGGTCGAAAAGAAGATCGCACCGCCGTCATTGCAGACTTCCCGCATCAGTCCTTTCAAAGTATGCGCTGCTTTGGGATCGAGCCCGACAAAAGGCTCGTCCATAATGATAAGCTTCGGAGAGTGGATCCAAGCTGCGATAACGGCAAGTTTTTGTTTCATGCCGTGGGAATAGGACGAAACAGGCTGCGCAAGCGAGGCGGTGAGCTCAAACATGTCCGCATATTTATTGATGCGTTGTACCCGCTCCTCCGCTCCGATGCCGAAAATATCCGCGATGAAGTTGAGATATTTGATGCCTGTCATAAACTCATACATGTCGGGATTGTCCGGAATATAGGCGATGAGTTTTTTGCAGGTCAAGGGGTCCTTCCGAACGGAAGTGCCGTTCACAAGTATTTCGCCTGCATCAAACTGAAGGATTCCGACGCAGCTTTTGAGTGTTGTTGTTTTGCCTGCGCCGTTATGGCCGATAAAGCCGTAAATCTCTCCAGGTGCAATGTGCAGAGAAAGGTCGTCAACCGCCTTTTTGCTGCCGTAAGTTTTTGTTAAGTGTTTGATATTAAGCATATTTTCCTTCCTTATAAAAACATATAAAATGACACATGAAATATTGTGTCGGTTTTTTAGGATAACACAGTTTAAAGATAACCGGTGCTTGATCATTGCGAATATTTTTTTCGCCGGTTCACACCGCATAGTATATTCAGCAGAACAAACAGCGCGATGAGCAGAACCGTTCCCCCGCAAAGGACGGCGAACATTGCCGGAAGGCTTACATCCGTTCCGAAAAAGCTGAGCCTGCAATCGATGGATTTCTTAATTACGTCAATAACTTCGGGAGCAAGACCCGCATCCGCTGCCGCGGAGAACGCACCGCGGAGGGCATGATTGCGAATAAGGCTTGTTCCGTATGTTCCGGGCAGAAACATAAGGATGTGCTGCAAGCCGGAGCTGAATTGTGCGATCGGCATATATGCGCCGCAGATAAAACCGTAACCCGAGCTGACGATCGTGCCGACAGCGGAAACCTGCCCCTGAGTCGTCAGAAAACGGTTCACAATGCTTGAAAGTGCAGTGCCGAAAAGCACAAGCAGAACAATGTCCGCAAACAGCAGCATCACGTCGGCAAAGGAAAGATACCAGCCGACCTTTGCAAGATAGATAAATCCCGCACCTGCCGCAATAAGGCAGACAAGCAGCGTTGAAGCAAAAGTTGCAAGATAATAGCTCAGCGCAAGCGTGGACTTTTTGACGGGGGAAACGGTGAGATCCCGTCTTGCACCCGTGACCTTGTCCAAAACCATGGTCATGTTGCAGCAAAATGATACCGTGATGCAGCTTACCGCAAGCAGGGATGAAACCAACTGCCCGCCGACAATGCCGCCGATGAGCTTTTCCGCAGCGGGGAAACCCTCCGGAAGAGCGGAAATAAAGCTGTCGCGATACACATTTGCAAGAAATGCGGCATAAAGCACCAAAAGGATAACAGGCGTTATCAGCGAGGCAAAGAACATGCCTTTATCCTTGAAAAAAAGTTTGCAATTGCGAATAAAAAGATTGTAACAACCTGTCATGATTCGACACCTCCGGAAAGCTTTTTGCCCGTTGCGGCAAGGAACACATCGTCCATTCCGCCTTTTTTGATTTCGTAATCGGTGAACAGTTCGGGATGTTTCAAAATCAACTGCGTTGCTTCCGCCGTGTTTTTTACGGCAATGCGAATGCCGTCGCGTGTGGATTCAACTCTGTATTCGCCGAGAGCGGCGGCTTTTTCGGGCGTGACGCCGTAAAGCGTTATGAAATCACCTGTGAACCTGTTTTTCAGCTCCAGCGGTGTGCCTTCAGCAGCAATGCTGCCGGAATCCAATATTACAACGTAGTCTGCATCGGCGGCTTCTTCCATATAGTGAGTGGTCAGAAACACCGTAAGCCCGTGTTCGGCACGAAGCTGCATAACAACGCTCCAAAGAAGGAGGCGCGTCTGCGGGTCCAGTCCGGTCGTGGGCTCGTCAAGAATAAGAATTTCGGGTTCGTGTAAAAGCGCACGCGCAATGTCAATTCGCCGCCGCTGCCCGCCGGAGAGCTTGCCGACGGTTCGGTTCAGAAGATCACCGAAATCGAGAAGTTCCGAAAGCTCCGAAAGTCTTTTTTTGAACGCTTTTCCGTTGATGCCGTACAGTGCGGCTCGACTGCGGAGGTTTTCCCGAACGGTCAATGCCTGATCCAGCACGGAATTTTGAAAAACAACGCCGAGTTTTCGGGAAACGTGCTCAAAATCCCGCTCCGCATCCATGCCCAAAATCGTGACGCTGCCGCCGTCCCGTCGGAGCTGCCCCGAGATTATGGAGATGGTTGTGGATTTGCCCGCTCCGTTAACACCGAGAAAGGCAAAAAGTTCACCGCGGCATACACGGAACGAAAGGTCTCGAACGGCCTTTATCTCTCCGAAAGCTTTATTCAGTCCGTCAATGCGGATGATCTCGCGCTCGGTTGAAGCGAAGTGTTCACCGCACAGATTGTCATATTGTGTGTTACTCATTAACATTTCCTCCGTTTTACTTCTTGCCGTGTTTTGAAGATGCAGCGGGAAGCGCATTCAAAAAAGCCGAAAGTGCGGCAAAAATAACGCCCGCAACGGGCCAGATGACCCATGATGTTTTGGGATTGCCGCCCTTGATGCCGAATGTTATAAGCAGATAAACTGCGGTCACGATCAGCCAATAGCAGGAAGATATGCGGCTTACGAATCCGCTTTTTTCCTTTTTTACGCGGGTGTAGTCGCCCTCTTCGAGAAGTTTGTCAACGGCAGAATTATATGTTCCCCCGAGCACGAATGCGGCACTGCCGATGCCCGCAATAACAAGCGTAAGACTTACCGCCGCAGCGGGAGCAAAATCCGCATTTTCAAAGCAGACGGAAACAAAAATCGGAATCACCGAAAGTATGCAGAGCATGGTTCCGATGATATTGAGCCTTGAGGAGGTGTGCGCAAATGCAGCTTTGCGTTCGCGCAGCATACCGGCCACGCCGTATTCCGTTTCAAACGGTTCTTTTTCAAGAAATTCATATTCCTTTGCCTTTGCGCCGGCTGAAATAAAAAGCAGGACACCGATTGCGGCAAGCAGAATCAAGGCACAAAGACCGATGCCGCAGGCAAGGTTTTCGCTGATATTAATAACACGACTGTCGCTCATTGCGGCAAGAAAAATCAAAGCTGCGGGCGAAATAACGCAAAGAAAAGCTGCAAGCGCAATTCGCGGCGCGGAAACACGGCGAAGCTCAAGATAGGCAGAGGCCTGTTCCATTGTGACGGTGCGAAGCGGAGGCTCGGCACTGTCGTCGGAGGATTGAAAGGAAGGTTCGCATTCCTCGATTGCATCTTTAAGAAGGTAATCGGTTGAAACACCGAAAATGCGGCTCAGCCGAAGAACTTTGTCCATATCGGGTACGGACTGTGCGCCCTCCCATTTTGAAACGGATTGACGCGAAACTCCGATCATTTCCGCAAGGTCCTCCTGTGACCAGCCCGCCTTTTTACGAAGATTGATGATTTTGTCTGCAAGTATCATTGCTGTGACCGTTCCCTTCCGTTTAACCTTATCCGCCGCCTGTTCGCGGGCGGGTTTACTGCCGTAATGATACGCTTTTTTGCCGTTGCGGGCAATAAAGGGAGGCGGGCAATTTGTCAACCCGTGGCTGCGATATGCGCAACTGAGACGATTTTTGCCGTAGATACGGAAAAATTCCCATCACGGGAAAACCGCACTCCGTGCCGCTCCCGAAACAGGGGGATTCACGGTGTGAACGGAAAAATATTTGATAACTGCAATTGCGCAATATCGATTTTCAGTATAGCTTTGTTGAAAGTCGTTGTCAATATGGTTTGAAACAATATATGCGGCAGCCGTAAATTTGCCGTCCGATGCCGCTAAATTTCCATATTTTTTGTTTCCGAAAAAACATGAACACTTTGCCCGGGTTGAATTGTTCGGATTCCGGGCAGAGGAGCATTGCGGTCGGAAACTTTTTCGTTAAAAACAATTAATCAGCAATTATCACAAAGAAAGCTTGACGGCGAGTATTTATAGGGATATAATGAGCAATTCCGGGATGACGCGTAAAATATTGAAATACTCAGGAAACATACGATTTATTCTTGCAAACAGCATTGCGGAGGTGCAAATGGACTCAAACAACAGCAAAAATGCAGATGCCGTCTTTTCACTTTCATTGCTTTCGGGCGGCGCGGCGCAGAAAAACGAAACGAGGCTGTTGCTGAAAAGCAACGAAAAAGCTCAAAAATACGGGCTTGTTCTTTCCCGGAAGCAGGCGGCAGCGATTATCGCAACACGAAATGCTGCATTGCAGCGCACGGGAAGGATGGAATTCGGTGCAGGCGTTCTCGGCAGGATTGCCGAAGCATTCTGTGATTCGCCGTGGATTTCGCAGGAGGATTATGAGCAGACCCTGCATGAGGTCACCGGACTGTTTTATGAATTTAAAAATGAAACGATGGACATCGTTTCAGACGATTAACTGATTGATTTCATGAAGGAAGCTTTCAATGGGTTCTGCAAGGGTTCTCTCGAATTGCTTGCGGGACGTGCGCTGCCGATGCTTGCGGAACATGTCCGCAGCGGAGAGCCGTTGGAAAGCTTCATTTACCGTGCGGAACAGTATGAACAGAGCTGAAAACGGCGGCGGTGTTTTGCAGCCGAAAAGAAGCTGAGGGATAAACAGCCGACTGAAAGGAGAACGACGGGAGCAATGGAAGAACACGGAGTTAAAATCCATGAAACGGAATCGGTGAAGGCCTCCGACGGATTTGCAGCATCGGCGGGCGACAGCTTGGAGAAGCACGGGGCACATGCGCTTGACGGCTTCCGTCCCGATCCGACGGATTATTTTGCATCACTTGTGCAGGCTGCAAACGCTGCGGGACTGCTTTCGGAAACGGATGTTTCAAGCTTGCAGGTGCAGCTTGCGGATCTGCTTAAAACGTTGGCGGATAAGCGAACAGGGGGCAGAAGCAGTTCATTGCCCGTTGAAGAGGGAAGAAAGCTGCTTCTTTCCGTAACATATATAATCGGTTTGAACCTGAAAAGGTATCCGAGTGCGGAAGAGGCGGCGGAAGCGCTTGTGAACACTGCGCTTGTGCAGCTTTATAATGACGGCATGGCGGAAGCAAACCTTCGTATGAACCGCGCAAGGGGGCTTCAAAAACGCATTTTGCGTAACTTTTTCAAAAATCCCAACAGATTCTGGTTTTCAACGGTTTCGGACGGTATAAACGGGTTCTTTAAACTGTATTCGCCCGTGTTTTCGGCGCGGGAGATTCACATAACTGCGGACTATCCGCCGCTTGCGGGCAGGCCGAAACTTTGCGGAATCGAATTTGTTGAGCGGTATTTGCGTTATATTGACGCTGAAAATGCCTTTTTGCTTTTATTCCCGTCGGATAAATGCGATGGGCTGCTTCGGGAGCTTGCAAAGGATTATGCCGACAGCCCGGTGAACCTGTTTGAACCGATTCTGCTTTGTGCACTTGCGCTTGCACATTTCGGGCGCGAACCGCAGCGGCTGGACCTGTCCGCAAAGGAAGCGGAAACACTTGAAGCGGAACTCGTTTCACTCGACTTGAAGCAAACTGCTGCATTTCTTATCGATGCGCTGGATAAATTGGACGCCGTTTTGAAACTGCCGAAAAGTGTCGGGCTGTATATCGTTCGCTGTATGCCGATTCTTGCAAGAACGGTTCATAACAATGTAAGTATCGGACGAAGCGTCTTCCCGCGGGTATCGGAAGCGTTCCGGATGGGTGAAGTCAATGTTCGGGACGGTGAAAGGCTCAGCGATGCAGAATACAGAGGGCTTCGCGAAAATCTGCTTGCGGCTCAAACCGCAGGCGAAAAGCTCGCGCTTATCACGGAAAACGTGCATTCCGCAGCAGACATAATTGATATTGTGTGCGATGATTTGCTTGACAGTGCTGAAATGAACGCGCTTGTCGAAATGCTTCCGCTGCCGGCATTCGTTTTGCTTTTGAAACGCTTTCCCTCCGTTGAGTTTGAGGAAGGCCGAAACGAAAAACAATTTGCGGAAGCACTGAAGGCGCGCCGCAGCAGCCTTCCCCCGGATCAGAGCCGCAAGTTGGAGCTGATACTTGAGAATATGACTGTCGGGGAATGATTAACGATTATTTGTGAACCCGGAAGAAGAACATTTAATCACAAAAAGGGCATTGCAAACGCCGAGCGGCTGCAATGCCCTGAATTTATGTTATAATGTTTCCGAAAAAGTCAGGCGGCAGGATGCAGCGTTAACTCTCGGAGCCGTTTGTGAGGCTCATTCGGGAAGATTCTCGGATTCATGTCCGGGCAAAATCCGACTGAGCTTCGGGTCAACAAAGATTAATACTCAAAGAAGCCCTTGCCGGTTTTTCTGCCGAGCAGACCTGCGCGAACCATTTTGCGCAGCAGGGTGCAGGCGCGGTATTTGGAATCATGGGTTTCGTTATACATGGTGTCCATGATTGCGAGGCAAACGTCAAGGCCGATAAGGTCGCCCAATGCGAGCGGTCCCATGGGATGATTTGCGCCGAGCTTCATTGCGGTGTCAACGTCTGCGGGGGACGCAACGCCTTCCTGAACGATGGTGACAGCCTCGTTGATCATGGGGATAAGAATGCGGTTAACAACAAAACCGGGAGCTTCGGCCACTTCAACGGGTTCCTTGCCGATTTCGGTGCAGAGAGCTTTGATTGTTTCGAAGGTTTCGTCGGAAGTGTGCATACCGCGAATGATCTCAACAAGCTTCATGACCGTTGCGGGGTTGAAGAAGTGCATTCCGATGAACTTGTCCGCGCGCTTGGTGCAGGCGGCAAGCTCCGTGATGGAAAGGGAGCTTGTGTTGGTTGCAAAAATGGTGTGCTCGGGGCAGATTTCATCGATTGCAGCATAGAGATTATGCTTGATTTCCATATTCTCAACGATTGCTTCAATCACGAGATCTGCGGTTTTGAGGTTCTCATAGTCGGTAACAAAGGTGATGTGTGCAAGAATCGCATCCGCTGCTTCCTGCGTCATCTTGCCGCGATCAACGCGCTTTGCAAGGCTCTTTGTGAGTTTTGCGGAGGATTTGCCGATGCTTGCATCGGTTCTGCCGTATGCGGTAACGTTGTAGCCCGCGGTTGCGAAAACCTGTGCGATGTCAAGGCCCATTGTGCCTGCGCCGATAACGAATACGTTTTTCATAATGCTTAGTTCCTTTCGGTGAAATAGTTGTTTGGTAAACTTCGGGCCGAAGCCCTGATGTTATTTGCCGGTGAATTCGTCTTTTTTTGTTTTGGAAACGAATGCCGTCATTGCCATTTGCTGATCCTGCGTTTCAAAGCAGCTTCCGAAAAGCTCTGCTTCGGCGGCAAGGTCGTTGTCAAGCGAATTCATGTAACGAATGCGCATTGCCTTCTTTGCGGCACGAACGGCAATGGGTGCGTTTGCAGCGATCATTTCGGCAAGCTTCATTGCTTCGTTCATCAGCTCCTCGGGGGGAACAACTCGGCTCACAAGCCCCATTTGAAGAGCTTCCGCCGCGCTGACAGTGCGTGCGGAAAGGATGAGGTCGGCCGCATATGCACGGTTAACCGTGCGGGTCAATCTCTGCGTTCCGCCGAAACCGGGAATGATACCGAGACCGACTTCGGGCTGCCCGAACTTCGCCTTTTCGGAGGCAATGCGAATATCCGCACAGAGCGAAAGCTCGCAGCCGCCGCCGAGTGCATAGCCGTTGACTGCCGCAATGACGGGAACGGCAAGGTTTTCAAGTGCGCAAAATGCTTTGTGACCGTGCATACCGAAAGCGAACGCTTCGGGACGGGAAAGATCCTTCATTTCGGAAATATCCGCGCCCGCAACGAAAGCTTTGCCCGCGCCGGTAACGATAAGGCAGCGAAGCTCCGTATCATGTGCGATTTCGGTCACTTTTTCATAAAGGCAGTCAAGAAGCGCGGAATTCAGCGCATTGAGTGCCTCGGGACGGTTGATGGTGAGAATGCCGATATTGCCGGCTTTTTCATAAAGAAGCATGAAAAAAAATCCTCCTCTGCCTCAGTTTTCCTCTTCAACTGCAATTATACTCCATTTGAAGGCAAAATTAAATGCTTTTTAAATAAATATATAATCAATGTCCGATCAAGCGCAGAATTCAAACAAAACAAAGCCGAACAGCCGCAGCGTTGCTGCAAACCGTCCGACCCGTTGATGCAGGATAGGAGAGAATTTATCTTACCTGCATTGCAAAGCGCATAACGCTTATCGCATCGGAAATGCTGATGTTTCCGTCCGCATCGATATCCGCCATGTTGAAATCACAGCTGAGCGAATTCACGCCGATTGCATTGCGGGCGATAAGAACGGCGTCCGCAACGGAAATGTTTCCGTCCCCGTCCGTGTCGCCACCGAAGCAGGCGGTCAGGTGTTCAAAATCGGAAATTCGGCAGAAATTATTGGAGGAGTACAGTTCACCGTCGGCATACCAGCCGAGGAAGCTGCCTGAAAATGTTTCTGCTTGCACACGGAACTCGTTGTTTTCAACGTCGACGAGGCGGGGATTGCCATAAATGACTTCTTGAAGTACTCCGTTGCCGAAAACATCAATTCTTGATGGAGAAATAAAACCGGCAGGCTGAACAACGAACAGGCGTGTATTTGTTCTGTAAAGCTTAATTTTAGTGAGGCTCGAACAACCGGAAAGAAGAATTTCCCGGCAGTTATCGGCACCGACAAAGTCAAACATGCGCAGCTGATCGCAATCGGCAAGATTGATTCCGGTAAGTCCGTCCGGAGCGGCAACGAATTCGCCGATACCTGTGCCGGAAAGGTTGAGATAGCCGTAAAGGTCAACAAAGATGGTGGTGGTGCAGCCGTTGGGGTCGTTATAATCGGGGTAATAGAATTTGACGCCTTCAACCACAGAATAATCACCGTAATTGAATATCAAAACGAATCTGTTGATTGCGTCCGATTTTGCTTCTTCACTTTCGTTATATGCCGCCATACCGTAACCGAGACAGTACTGCTGACCGTTGGGTTCGCCTGTTTCCGGATTTATCGTATCCAGAAACTCAACAATGTTCTCGTACTGGTCATCCGGAATCCCGAGGGGATTTGTGCGTGTTTCGGCACGGGCGGACAAGCCGACCGCGGCAAGCAGAACGAGACACATCAAAAGACTGAGGATTCGTTTGATGTTCACAGAGGTTAACATAGATTTTCTCCTTTCAAATTTGGGTTTTTACGGCAGATATCATTTCACGATGACGGCAGATTCAGATTACTGCTGACGGAAGGCAGAACAACTGCCGCAAGACGAAATCTTCAATCCGTACTCTAATTATAAAAAAAAAAAAACAAAAAGCAAGTCAAAAAAACAAAAAAACCAAAATATATTATAATTGACGACAAATTCTTGGGCATTGCCAATGCCCCCTGCTTTATGGTAAAATATAAATGAAGAAAGAAACCCGGGCGGAGATCTGTAAAAGGGTGATGCTCCGTCCCTGAAAGGAGAAATTTATGCATTACACTTACAAGACCGGCGGAACATGTTCCACGATGATCGATTTTGACATTATCGACGGCAAACTGCACAATATTGTGTTCACGAACGGCTGCAACGGCAACCTAAAGGCCATCGGTTCGCTGCTTGAGGGAGCCGATCCGAAGTTTGCAATCGAAAGGCTTTCCGGCATTTGCTGCGGATTTAAGAATACATCCTGCGGCGATCAGCTTGCGCGTGCAATACGGCAGGCGGTCGGCGAATAAGCTCTTTTGCAGCAGGGCAGCCGAAGATGCTTATCACAAGCACAAAAAACGAAATTGTAAAATCTGTGCGCCGCCTGCGGGATCGTTCGGCGCGGCGGGAGAGCGGGCAGCACCTTATCGAGGGTGAACGGCTTGTTTTTGATGCGCTGGAGGCGGGCATTGTGCCGGAAACGCTGTTTATTGAGCAGGGACGCACGGATTTTGAAGCGCGGGTTTCGGCACTCGGTGCGGAGTTTTTTTCCGTGAGCCGCGCCGTGCTTGAAACGGTGTGCGACACTTCCGCTCCGCAGGGGATTGCGGCGGCGGTAAGAACGCCGGATTTGACTGCTCCCGAAAGCGCGGAGGATTTTCCGCACGGGCTTATTGCTGCGCTGGACGCATTGCAGGACCCCGGCAATCTCGGAACGATAATCCGCACGGCCGATGCAATGGGTGCGGCGGCGGTTCTTCTCGGCACGGGCAGCACCGATGCATTTTCTCCAAAGGCTTTGCGTGCCGCAATGGGCAGCACATATCATCTCAGGATTTTTCAATGCGAACTCTCCGAAACTCTGCCGAAGCTGCGGGAAAGCGGGTTCTCGCTTGTTTGCGGACATTTGGCGGGCGAGGAGCGGCTTCCGATGCTGAACCGTGATTGCGTGATTGTTATCGGGAACGAGGCGAACGGCGTTTCGGACGGCATTGCGCGGCTTTGTTCGCTTTGCCGCCTGCCGATGCTCGGGCGGGCGGAGAGCCTGAACGCATCCGCTGCGGCGTCAATACTGATTTTTGAAACGGCAAAAAAAATCAACGGAATCGAATTCTGATTTTTGTTTTTATCTTACAGATATTTGATATTTAATATTTGAACGAAGCGGAGTCAGTTCAATCAAAACTGTTTTACAAAGCTGACTTAAAACCGAAACGGAGGCTGCGGAATGGGTGCAAAGCTGAACATGGATACCGGCGGAGAAATCATCAACTGTGCCGCAAAGCTCTTTGCAAAGCGCGGGGTTGGAAGCGTCAGCCTGCGCGACATTGCCGACGAACTCGGAATAAGCAAAGGCACACTGCATTATTATTTTAAAACGAAAGAAGATTTAATATGTTCATGCGCAGAGAATTGCGTTGCCGTCATCGGCGACGGGGTTTTTGAGCTTATGAACGGTGCAGCTCGCGGAGGAAGTGCGGAGAGCGTTTGCAAAAAATTTGTTTCCGCTTTTTTTGACGATGCCTCGCTTCCGAAGCTTCTGGTCGGTTTGCTTTGCTGCGAGTGCGGAAGAGCGGCGGAAATCTGCCGCTCCGCAATTGAAGAATGGCGCGTGATGTTTGAAGTTGCCGCACTTCGCCTTTCGCCGCGCAGCGGAGGGCAAACGGAGCTTTCGCAAGCGGCAATTCCAATTATTCTCGGGTTTGCGGCAGCTCAGGCCGAGCCGCAAGCGGCGCAAAAAGCAGCGACGGAGGCCTTGGCGGCTTTGATTTTGAAAAAATGATTAAGCAATAAAAAAAGTATACGTCAGAGGATGCGGGGCGGAAGAAGCCTTTGCATCCGTTTTTTTGCGAAAACATGCATAAAACGGATTATTTGAAGCGTGGGCAGAGCCGCCGCAAAAACAATAAACCCGCAGCGGGTCAAGTCGTGCTGCGGGTTTATTGAAGGAGACAGAAGCCTTTGAAGATTTGCAACAGCATAGTTCCGAAAGGGAGAAAATAAGAACTTGGACTGAAAACTTCAAGGCCATGAAAAAGCAGTCGTGCAGGAACGATCAGCCTCTTGTTCGGCGTTTGCCGCAGAGAACCGTTCCCGCACCGCAAACGATTGAAGCGATGCCGTATGCGATGATTGCACCTGTTCCTGTTGACGGAACGGACGGGAATGGAACATCTGTCGGAGCAGCGGGTTCGATTGTCGGATCTTCGGGAACATCGGTCGGATTTTCGGGAACATCGGTCGGATCTTCGGGAGCATCGGTCGGATTTTCGGGAGCATCGGTCGGGTCTTCGGGAACATATGTGGGATTTTCGGGTGTATCTTCGGGGTATTCCCAGCTTACGCCGTCGAAATACGAACACCATTCGTTAAGATTGGCTTCATCGGCAAAGATATTCACAAGGTGATTCGGCCATTGTTCGTAGGGAGCGTAATCCTGATTGATATAAATCTGAAGATCGCTGAAGGGGTAGCCCGTTGTGTCCGTTGTGTCTATGCTGCTTGTGAAAACATAGCAGCCGTTTTCGGTCGGCATATCGGTGAAATAATGTGGTTCATAAAAGTCGTAGGCGATTTGAACAAAACTGCGTGCGGGATCCGCGGCGGCGGGCAGGGAGAAGCGGATCGTGACCTCGGATGAATGCGCAAGACAGTATTCATCGGCAGCATCATAGCCTAAGCTTTCCTCCGGGTCGTGAACGATTATCTGCTCCGCAGGGAAATCGAGCGAAACGGAAACGGGCGCATCCCGCCGCGAATCCGCAACGGCGGCAATGCTGAAGCAGCAAAGAAAGAGCATCAGCACGGAAGCAAAAGCAAGCAGTTTTTTCATAGAACGCCTCCTTGATATGATATACCAAGCATAACAGATTATAGCGCAAATGTCAACAGCTTTTTTTAAAAAAATGGCAAAAAAATGAAATTATTTGAAAAAAGAAAGGCGGAGCGGGCCGATAAGCAATATCGAACCCGTTCCGCCGCGCATGGGCTTTGACACAGCCCCGCTCAAAAACGATTCAAACAATTTAAAAAGCAGCTTGCGGCATCAATTCAGAACCGGAAGCAGAAGCCCCATCAGAAGAACGCCTCCGACGGCTGTTGCAACTGCGTAAACTCCCGACAGTAAGAACAGTAAGAAGGCTGATTTTATCCCCACCCGGAGAGCCGCTTCTCGCGCAAACGGAACAACGCAGGCAAAAACGGCTATTTCAAGCGCCTCCGACGCATAAAAAAGGGGACTTCCTTTCAGGTGGAGGCTGTAAGTCAGGTATGCCGTGCCTGCGCTGATATAAAGCAGAAGTGCGGTTGCGGCAAGAAAAAGGAAGATTTTTTTGAGAACGGCTTTCATTGCAGGTTCCTCCGAATCAAAGTTCTGCCGCAGTTAAATATTTCACGACAGTAATTAATTAACGCATAATATAACAAACTTCACAGAAAATGTCAACAGTTTCTTTTCGGTGTCCGCAAATGTCAGTCCGCGCGGAGAAGCTCCGCAAGCGTTTCAAAAACAAAATTCACGCTTGCATTGCGGACAGCCTGCCTTCCCGCCGCACCGAAATGCATGGTTTCTGAAATTTCGAACTTCGGAATGCCGCATTCCGCTTTCCCGCCGAAATAAAAGCCGAAGCAGACGGTTCCGACGGGTTTTTCGGGTGAGCCGCCGGAAGGCCCTGCAATGCCGGAAATGCCGACGCCGATTTCGGCATTTGCCGCCGCCGCTGCGCCTTTTGCCATGGAGAGTGCGACACATTCGCTCACAACCCCGTGTTCCGCAATGGATTCCTCCGCAACGTTCACGAATTTCACCTTTGCTTGGTTTGCATATGTCACGAATGAGGCATCGAGAACATACGAAGCGTTCGGCACGTCCACGATACGTGCGGCGGCAAGCCCACCCGTGCAGGATTCCGCAAAGGAAATATGCAGGCCGTGCTTTATCAGCGCATTAACGACCCGTTCCGCAATCGCAAAGCACGCAGCGCCTTGTTCATCTGTCAAAACAGATTGAGAGCAGTTGTTAATAATATCGTTCATGATGATTATTTCCTTTCTTTTGGTTTAAGTCCGCATATACACAGCAGTCATATCTATGAGTTTATCAGACGGCGGCGGGAATTGCAATGCCCGAATTCGGCTTGAAAAATGCATTAAAACTGCAATAATATAAGTTTAAAACAATATGAAAACACAACAATTTAACACATCTGTTTAAAAATTTTTTCACAAATATTTCCCGTTTTGGGCTTAACAATGTACCGAACATGTGCTATAATATATGCATGTCGGCAGCATCGGACTGCCTGCAAAAAAAGTTCGAAAGGGAAAACCATGGCAAAAAGATTTTTGAGTGCGATACTCGCGCTTTCGCTTGTGCTTGCACTCGGATTGTAAAATTCAAACCGGGTGAGTTCAGAATTTGAATGAACCGAAAGTAAGCAAAAAATAAAAATCCTCCGTTTCGGCTTTTCATCGGAAGGTTGGGGCGGAGGATTAAGTTTATATATATTGACACATTGTACCGAATTTGATATACTGAACACAGACAGAGCAGCTCCACTGCCGCCGAAATGTGCAGCGGAATCAGCGGCACGGTCAAAAAAATATTGGAGAAAGAAATGTACGAAAACGACCAAAACTCCGTCAACGGAGAATTAAAACAGCCGAAAGGCTTTGAACAGAATGAAAACGATGAGTTTGCTCCTGCGGGTGAGGACTCAAAAAACGAATTTACTGCCGCAGAATCCGAACCGAACGGTGAGCCTGCGGGCGGTTCGGAATACGAGTGGAATCACTATGATAAAACCGCCGCACAGCCCGAACCGAAGCAGGTCATATACAAAGAAAATGTATTCATGGGAGTTTTGGGCGCGGTTCTTTTCGCAATTCCCGGCGGTGCGCTGACATTCGCACTGTCAATTTTCGGTTACGTTGCTGCCATAAGCGGCATTGCAACCGCCGCACTTGCAATGCTCGGATACAGAATCTTTTCCGGCGCAAACAAAAACAAGGGCATGAAATCATCCGTTGCTTCCATTGTGACTTCGGTTATTGCAACGCTCCTGATGCTTCTTCTTGCGGAGTTTGTTGTTTACAGCTTTGTGATGTCAAAGAATTACGGATTAACAATCTTCGAAAGCATGTCCGTAATGCCCGAGCTGCTTCGGGATGCGGAGTTTCGGAAATACTTTATCACCGACGTTCTCGGAGTGTGGCTGTTTGCTGCAATCGGAATGGGCGGATATATCTGGTCTCTTGTGAAAAAGGGCAAAACCGCCTGACATTCGGCGGCAGTTGAATGTCTGACATCGGCAGCAACCGAATGTTTGACAACATCGGCAGCCGAATAAGAACAAAACAGCCTCGGCCGTGCTTTTTTGAAAGGCGGCTGAGGCTGCGTTTTCGTTTTACGTCCGAATCAAATCATTTGCGCTTCAACTCTATTGAAACATTTCCGTCGTCATCTATAACAAGGGACATATTTCGGATATGCTTTTCATAGAATTGTTTGCGCTCCGCAGCGGACATTTCCAGCCGCGTGTTTCTCAGCGCGGCATCAAGCATTTCGTTCACATTGAGTTTGATTGAATCGTCGATCCAGCGGTACATTTCCTGAAAGAGCGCGTTGAGTTTGATATCTTCGGCATTCCCGGAATAGAAATCGTCAAGGTAGCAGTAGAATATTCCGGAATCGGCAAGCGCGGCTTTCATATCCGGCCCGCATTTTTCGCGCTCGATCATAACAAGGAACCGTGCATCCGAAAGGGAAGAAATAAGCCCCCAGTAGTCGGAATCGCTTGAAACAATAACGAAGGAATCAACTTGGTTTTGATAATGCTCCTGGCAGGCTCTTGCGGTCAGCTGAATGTCCACAAGGGATTTGTTCTGCTTAACGCGCTCTGTCATTATGTGTTCCACAGGGATTTTGACGGAGTATTCAAGAATCTTCCATGCGTTCACGGTGTGAACATCGTCAAAAAGGATTATTCTTGATATTTTCTGCATGACTTCATAGTCAAGGTTTCGCAGGGCGGCGCACAGCTTGTACGGGTCGGAGTTTTCGCAGTCCACAACGACGACGGTTTTTTGACTGTCGTTTATAAAGTCATAGATGTTATTCTTAACAAAAGCTCCCGCATCCGAAACGCGGCTGTATTCGGTGAACACATCGTGGTGCCATTGATACAGAAGAGTCACGAATTTTTTATCGTTAAAAAGAATGTTCCCTTCATCCATCGGTTTCCAGTTGATATACATCTGATACGGATAGCATTGCAGGTTTGCATAGTAAATACTCGCGGCATCTCTCGTGCCCCCTTCGGCAAATCCGTTTGGCATTATAAACAGCTCTTTGACATACGACCAATTAATCCATATCGGGAAAAGGCTTTTGCAGTTATTGATCCTGTCGGAGACAATACGATTAATTTCAATAATATGATGACAAAGTTTGGTGCTGGATTTTTTGATGAAAGAGATTCCGTCCTCGCTGAGCTGCTGAATGCATTCGGAAGGGATGATTTCCGGCATGGACAAAAGTCCGCGGTAATCCGTTCGCATAATATCGTTGATTTTTTTAAAATTGCGTTCGATGGATGTTCGGATGATACAGAGATTGCGGATGATTCGTGCGTTTTTGTCTTTTGAAAGACGGTTGAAAACATCGAGCTGCGGAGCTTCGTGCTCATTTTCAAAAATGCGCTGAGGGACGCCTATAAGAAATGCGACTTTTGAAACAAGTTCATATGTGCTGTCTTTATAAGCAATTTGTTCGCCGGAATAGTCGGCACTGTTCGAGGTTGCGGGTGTGTTCATGGTTTACTCCTTTCAACGAAACACTTGTATTGAGGGTTATTGATTTCGACAGGCACGATTTGAGATAAAACGATTTTACTGCATACACCCCTTCACCTGCCGGCCGATTATAACTCATAGGATATTATACACGGAAATCCGTTTAATTTCAATCATCAAAAGTCCGAATTAATAAGAAAACGGCTGTCGAATTAACGAAAGGATGCTCTGAATAATCTTTTTTTTGCGGAAAGGGACTCTGTCTGCGGTGCTGCTGTAGAAATTTGTTTGGAACTTTATTCGTAACGGAATTTTTGAAAAAGGACTGCCGCAGGCAAAAAGCCGTTTGCAGCAGCCCGGTCAATCTCGGTTTGTCGGGTAAAAACGCAAAATCAATCCGCAAAGTTTGAAGCGGAGTCAATGCGGTCGGTGTTCAGAATTTCAAGAAGCTCCTCAAAGGGGCAGACAACGCGTTCCGCCGCAGGGTGAAAATAGAACGTGCATGTGCGGTTGTCGAATGCGAATTCATCACCGGTTTCGCTCCAAAGTATTATGCGCTTGTTGCTGCGTGTTGCGAGAGCAACGCCAAGTTCGGTATGTGTGCCTTGCCCGCCGGGAAGAAGGGCAACGACAAGCTCGGCGTCGCGGACGGCGCGCAGTTCGTTGAAAGCAACTTCGCTCATGCGCTCTGCGCCTTCGTGACGAATGTCACCGTGGGTTGTCCAGTCGTACGTCTGTTCATGCCCGTTGCGGCGCAGAACCTCGGCGGCTTTACGCGCATGCTCGGCATTTACAAGACCTGTTGCAATATAAAATCTCATAGCCTTTCCTCAAGATTGCAAAAAACCGTTCGCGGTGCGTTTGATATGCACAACGAAAAAACAGCTGCAATCGCTTCGATTTTTAGATTTAAAATTAGTCATTGCTAATTTTGCCCTCTGCCCAATGTTTTCGGCAGAGACCTATATATTTATCGTCGGCACCGAGGACGACCTGTTCACCGACTTTGGTAATTCCGCCTTTACCGTCAAGCCGCGCGTTCATGATCGCTTTCCTTCCGCACCAACAAATTGTTTTTATCTCTTCAATCGTGTCGGCAAGAGCCATGAGAGTGTGACTGCCCTCAAAAAAATTGCCCTGAAAATCAGTTCTCAACCCATAGCATATCACAGGAATATTGTATTTGTCAACTGCCTCAACAAGCAGCATGACCTGCGATCGGGTCAAAAACTGCGCTTCGTCAACGATTATGCAGTCATAAACATGATCATGCACATCGTTCCACGGAATATCATCGAACAAAATGCATTCGTCGGTCAGCCCGCAGCGGGAACGCACGATGCGTGCACCGTCGCGAATATCAACAGCCGGCTTCACAAGCAGAGCTTTTTGCCCGCGCTCGCCGTAGTTGTATTTGACCATTATTGCCTGAGCTGTTTTTGAAGAGCTCATTGCGCCGTAACGAAAATAGAGTTTAGCCATAGTTCGAAATCCCCCGTGCCGGGAGATTATAACATAATTATGCCGCAATTTCAATCACTGCGGATAAACAGGGACGGATTTATATGCCGAGCGTAACCGATAATTGACGCAGGAAAAGCAAATGCCGAAAAATCGTATCAACCGCTTGACAAACGTGCAGACTATGATTAAAATATAAACTGCGGGGATTTATCAGCGGTTAATTCCGCATTAATCTCTGCCGAATTTCATAGGGCTGTGACGGAAAGAGTACGGACAGCTTCCGCTTTCAGAGACCCGGCGTTCGGTGCAAGTCGGGAGCGGGGTATCCCGAACATGGCTCCCGAGCCCCCCGAGGTCGAACCGAAATATGCACGCATTGCATACAGCCGTGCAGAATTCATTAAGACACGGCGTGTGCGCACGTTACAGCGCGAAATGAGCCGACACGGCATGTTTGCGCATGCAAACGCCTTTTGTCGGGAATTAGGGTGGTACCGCGACAACGCCGCATACCCGAACAGCGTTTCTGCCGTTTTTGCGGCGGAAAGGTTCATCGTGCATGACGGACGCCCCTATATCCCTTGACCGGATATGGGGGCGTTTTTAATTTGTTTTCAAAAAATTCAAAACGCAAATATCCGGAATACTTCCGAAGGAGAGTTTTTATGACGGAAATCATGAAAGAAAAGAAAACTTATTACATCACAACGCCCATTTACTATCCGAGTGCAAAACTGCATATCGGACACACCTATTGTACCGTGAACACGGACGCGCTTGCACGCTATAAGAGAATGCGCGGCTATGATGTTTACTTTTTGACCGGTGCGGACGAACACGGACAAAAGATTGAACGCAAGGCAGCGGAAGCGGGAGTTACACCTCAGCAGTATGTTGACAACATTGTTGCGGGGTTCCACAGCCTTTGGCAGCTTATGGATATTTCCAACGACGGCTTTGTTCGCACGACGGATGATTACCACGTTGAATGCGTTCAAAAGGTCTTTAAAAAGCTCTATGATCAGGGCGATATTTATAAGAGCAGCTACAAGGGCATGTATTGCACGCCCTGCGAGGCGTTCTGGACGGAGACGCAGCTCAAGGAGAGCGGCGGAGTGTGCCCCGATTGCGGAGGCAAGGTTGAAGAGGTTGAGGAGGAAAGCTATTTCCTTAACGTCGGCAAATACGCGCCCCGCCTTATCGAATACATTGAGACTCACCCCGAATTTATTCAACCCGCTTCCCGCGCAAAAGAGATGCTCAACAACTTCCTGCTTCCGGGGCTTGAGGATCTCTGCGTCAGCCGCAGCACCTTTAAATGGGGTGTGCCCGTCAGCTTTGACGACAGGCACGTTATCTATGTCTGGTTCGATGCCGTGCTGAACTATCTTTCAAAGCTCGGTTATTTGAGCGATGATGATTCAATGTTCAAAAAATACTGGCCCTGCGATGTTCACATCGTCGGCAAGGAGATAATCCGTTTCCACACCATTGTGTGGCCCATAATGCTGATGGCTCTCGGCCTTCCTTTGCCCAAACAGGTTTACGGCCACGGCTGGCTTGTTCTGGACGGCACAAAGATGAGCAAATCCCTCGGCAACGTTGTTGACCCCGTCAAGCTTGTCGAACGTTACGGCGTGGATGCAATTCGCTACTTCCTGCTGAGCGAATTCCCGTTCGGAAGCGACGGCAATTTTAACAACGAGGTGCTGATAACGCGCATAAACAGCGACCTTGCAAACGACCTCGGCAATCTGCTTTCACGCACGGTTGCAATGATTGAGAAGTATTTCGGCGGGGTTATCCCTGCGCCCAACGCTCCCGTTGAGGAAGAGGATTCAACCATCGTTCCCGCAGCAGCCGCACTTGCGGAAAAAATCGATGCCTGCATGAACGCGCTGCACCCCAATGAGGCCTTGGCAGAGATTTTCAGACTTGTTCGTCTTTGCAACAAATATATCGACATTACCGCACCGTGGCTGCTGGCAAAAGATGAAGCAAAGCGCGACAGGCTCGGAACCGTGCTTTATAACCTTGCGGAGTGCCTGCGCATTGTCGCCGTTTGCCTGCGTCCGTTCCTGACCCGCACCGCGCCGAAGATTTTTGAACAGCTCGGCGTTGCGGACGAAACGCTTAAGGAGTTCGATTCCGTTGCGGAATTCGGAAAACTGCCCGAAGGCACGATCGTTAAAAAGGGAGAGGCGCTCTTCCCGCGAATCGATGTCAAAAAGGAGCTTGAACAGCTTGAGGCATTGCTTCCGAAGCCAAAGCAGGCAGCGGAGGAGAAGGCGGAGGCAAAGCCCGAAGCGAAGAACGCGGACACGGAGGCAAAATCTGAGGTAAAATCCGAGGAAAAGCCCGCCGAACCCGCGCTGCTGCCGGAGATAAGCTATGACGACTTTGCGAAACTTGATCTGCGCCTTGCAAAGGTCATTGCCTGCGAAGAAGTTAAAAAATCCAAAAAACTGCTCAAATGCACGCTGCAAATGGGCGGGGAAGAGCGCATTGTGCTTTCCGGCATCAAAAAATGGTACAGCCCGGAGCAGCTCATCGGCAAAACAGTGGTTGTTGCTGCAAATCTTGCGCCGAAGACCATCTGCGGCATTGAAAGCCATGGCATGATACTTTGCGCAAGCGATGCATCGGATGAGAACCTTTCCGCACTTACAACCATGGGCGATATGGCAAGCGGACTGAAGGTGCGCTGAGGCGGCAAACGGAATCGGGAACACTCCCGGCGGCAAAAAACGCAAACGGGAGTTTCCGACGGTTCGTTTTTCAACCGAAAATAAGGGGGAGATTTTTATGACGGCGATAACATATAAACAGCTGCGGGAGGATGCCTCAATCCGAACCTACATCATTCGTGCGGACGAATCCCTGCTTGCGCTCGGATTCACGGAGCATTCGTTTGCGCATGTCACAATGGTGAGCGAAAATGCGGCGCATATCCTTGAAACACTCGGTTATTCCGAACACGAAGTGGAGCTTGTCCGCATTGCCGGCTATCTGCACGATATCGGTAACCTTATAAACCGCGTTGACCATTCACAAAGCGGTGCACTGCTTGCGTTTCGGCTTTTGGAGGAGCGCGGAATGAGTGCGGAGGATATTTCCCTTATCGTAACGGCGATCGGCAACCATGACGAGGGCACAGGCGTACCCGTAAACGCTGTTGCCGCTGCGCTGATACTTGCGGATAAATGTGATGTTCGCCGAAGCCGTGTGCGCAATCGCAATATCTCGACTTTTGATATTCACGACCGCGTAAATTACTCCGTTACGGAATCAAATATCCGAATCGATGACAGCAAGGCGACTCTTTCGCTGAATCTGACCATCGACACGCAGTATTGCTCCATCATGGATTATTTCGAAATATTCATGACCCGCATGAAGCTCTGTATGCGTGCCGCGAACAGGCTCGGGTTGAGCTTTGCATTATTTATCAACGGACAAAAGCTGCTTTAAACAGGCACGGCTGCGTCGGTTTTTTTGACAGTGTAAATGCAATTCGAAAAATTCAATACCTGCAAAAAGCTCTCACCGCACTGTTTGCGGAGGGGGCTTTTTAATTAAACAAAAAAGCCGCAAATGCGAATATTTCCGCGCTGCCGCTCATATCAATTCACAAAAGGATAAAGCCGATTCAGCGGCAAAACAGCAATCGGAGGTTATTATGGCAAGCACAGGCATTTATCGGGATATTCAAAAACGTACCGGAGGGGATATTTACATCGGCGTCGTCGGCCCCGTTCGAACGGGCAAATCGACATTTATCAAACGGTTCATGGACCTTATGGTTCTTCCGAAGATTGAAAACGAATATGCCCTGGCCCGAATTGTGGACGAATTGCCGCAAAGCGGTTCGGGCAAAACGGTTATGACAACTCAGCCGAAATTTGTTCCGAATGAGGCGGTCGCGCTCACCATCGGCGAGGACGGCATTGAGCTGCGCCTGCGCATGGTGGATTGCGTGGGCTATATGGTGGAAGGTGCGCTCGGCAGCAGCGAGGGGGAGCAGCCGCGCATGGTAAGAACACCGTGGTTCGATTACGATATTCCGTTTGATGAAGCCGCGGAACTCGGCACGCGGAAGGTCATTACGGAGCATTCAACAATAGGCATCGTCATTTTGACGGACGGCAGCATCACGGGAATTTCCCGCGAAGCATACGCGCCTGCGGAAGAAGCGGTGCTGCGCGAAATGCAGAACACGGGAAAACCCTATATCATCATTTTGAACAGCTCCGACCCAACGGGGCAGGCGGCAGCGGAGCTTTCGGCACAGCTTTCGGAAAAATACGGTGCGCCTGTAAAGCCGCTGGACGTTCTCGGAATGGAGCTTTCGGATATTGACTCATTGCTGGAAGGCGTTTTGCAGGAATTCCCTCTCGGCAGCATCTGCATTGAAATGCCCGAATGGATGCGCGCTCTCGGAACGGAGCATTGCCTTGTTAAAGCTTTGCTTGACAGGGCGAAAGCGGCAATGCCGAACCTGAACAAAATGCGGGATGCAGCATTGATTCAAAAGGTGTTCGGAGGAATGGAGGATTATAAACCCGTTGAGCAGGTTCGTATCAGCCTTGGCAGCGGCAGTGCGGTGTTCCGGCTTGTTCCGAATGATGATGTGTTTTATCGTGTGCTCAGCGAGGAATGCGGCTGCGAAATTAAAAACGAAAGCGAGCTTATTGCTTCGCTGAAGGATTTTGTTCTGGCAAAAAAGGCATATGACCGCATTGCGGGCGCACTCACGGCGGCGGAGGAAACGGGTTACGGCCTTGTTCCGCCGCAGATAGATGAAATGCAGCTGGATCAGCCTGAGATAGTCCAGCACGGTTCGCGTTTCGGTGTTCGTCTGAAAGCAAAGGCTTCCGGACTGCATATCATTCGCGTTGATATCGAAAGCGAGGTCAACCCGCTTGTCGGCACCGCCGAACAGAGCGAGGAGCTTATCGAATACCTTGTTGACAAGTTCGAAAACAAACCGGATGAGATATGGAGCACGAACATCTTCGGAAAATCGCTCTATGACCTTGTTAAGGACGGCATGGCGGGCAAGGTGTCGCGCTTGCCTGCGGATGTTCAGATGAAGCTGCGCGACGCGATAACAAGAATGGTAAACGAAGGCTGCAACGGGCTGATATGCATCATGCTTTAAAAGCGGGAAAGAAAACAACAAAAAAGGGAACTGTCACAGCTCCCTTTTGCTCTGTTCGTATTTAATTGCGGAACGGGTTTCAGTCCGCAAAATAGTCAACAAGCTCATCAAGCTTGACGGAGGTTTCAAAGCCGTCCGCCATGCATTTGATTTTTGCTGCTCCTGCCGCAAGCTCGTCATCGCCGAGAATTGCAACATATTCCGCAAAAATCTTGTTTGCGTATTTGAATTGCGCCTTAAAGCTGCGCTCCATGTGGTCGAACTCGGCAAAAACTCCGTTTTCGCGAAGCTTTTGAACAAGGCCGAAAGCGGCAAGGCGGGGCTGTTCGCCCATTGCGGCGAAATAGACCTTCACGGGCTTGGGCTTGGGAATGACGGCGTTTGCGTTTTCCATGACCATCAGCAAGCGTTCCATGCCCATGCCGAAACCGACGGCGGGAAGGGATTGCCCTCCGAGTTCTTCAACGAGGTTATTGTATCTGCCTCCGCCGCATACGGTGCCCTGAGAGCCGATGCGGGTGGAGACAATTTCGAATACCGTGCCGGTATAATAGTCCAACCCGCGGACGATATCCGGATCGACAACGTATTTCACGCCGCAGGTGTCGAGACAGCGCTTGAGTCCCTCGAAATGTGCACGGCAATCATCGCAGAGGTAATCAAGCGTGCGCGGTGCGCTGCGGCAGATTTCCTTGCAGCGTTCCTCTTTGCAGTCGAGAATGCGCATGGGGTTGCGCTCAAGCCTGTCCTGACAGGTTTTGCACATGCCGTCGATATGTGATTTCAGATAATCAAAAAGAGCCTTGTTGTATTCCCGGCGGCATTTTCCGCAGCCGATGCTGTTAAGGTGCAGCGTCAACTCGTCAAGCCCCAACCTTCTCAGAAGGGAGAGCGCAAGCATGATGATTTCCGCATCGGCTTCAAAGGAGGACGCACCGAAAAACTCAACGCCGAACTGATGATGTTCGCGAAGCCTTCCCGCCTGCGGCTTTTCATAGCGGAAAACCGGAGCGTTGAGATAATACATCTTTTGGGGAAGAGCCTCGTTGAAGAGCCTGTTTTCAAGGAAGGCGCGAACCATGCCTGCCGTGCCCTCGGGCTTGAGGGTGATGGAGCGGTCGCCCTTATCCTTGAAAGTGTACATTTCCTTTTGAACTATATCCGTCGTGTCGCCGACGCCGCGCATGAAAAGCTCGGTGTGTTCAATTATCGGCGTGCGCAATTCGTTAATGCCGTACAGGCGGCACAGATCGCGCATTTCTTTTTCGATATACTGCCACTTATAGCTTTCGCCGGGCAGAACATCCTTTGTTCCCTTCGGTGCCTGAATCTGCATTGTGTAACCTCTTTATATAAAATAAAATAATACCTTTCGCCGAATGCCGTTATACAGAACGTTTTCTGCTGTACTTTTTCTGCTAAACTTCGGTGATTTCAACCCCGAAAAGCTCAGTCGGAACGTCCTTTTTTGCAACAACGCTTCCGTCCTTGAGCACAAGCTCGACGCCGTGCGGCGCAATGCTTTCGCCCGCCGCGCGTCGGAGTTTTGCCTTCACCTCGGGTGTGTTTGCATAATTATAATTGGAACGCTTTGATTTGTCAAAGCAAATAAAAAGATTTTCGTTTTCGAGCCAATGCGCTGCCGCAAGCTGAATCTGAATGCCGAGCATCATATCCGTTTTCATCAGTGCCGCCATGAATGCGCGGAACAATTCTTCCGCTTCGGGCGTTGCGGCGGGCACTTCGAAACTGTCGGAAACAACGGGCGGCGTCGGAAGCGCCGGTTCGGCTGCTGCTTTTTCATTTTCGGAAGATGCGGAACCCGCTTCTTTATTGTCCGAATTGCCCGAATTGTCCGAACGGCTGCCCGAACTTTGAGCCGAATCAGAGGGCGCTTTTGGCTCGGCGGAAACAAATGCGCCGCTTTTGAGCCTGCGTTCAAGCTCCTCCATACGGTCGACAAGGGCAGTCATATCGGTTTGTTCGTCCGGGTGGCAGACTTTAAGAAGCGTGCTTTCAAGCAAAACCCGCGGCATGGTGACCCAGCGAAGGTTCGGCTGAAGCTGCATCAGAGCATCAAGCGTTCTTTCGAGCCGCGCCTTGCCGGCTGATTCCGCCTGTGCAAGGTAGCGTTCCATCGTGTCCTGCGTGCAGTCAAGAATATCCGCACAGCTTCCGCAAACTTTTGCAAGCAGAAGCGAGCGGAAATGGTTGGAAAGATCCTGAACGAAAACGCCGATGTCGCGCCCGCCGGAGACAACCTGTTCGATGTTTTTCATGACCGCCGCCGTGTCGGAATGCAGCACGGAATCCGCAAAATCAAACAGAAAATCCGCATTCATGCTGCCGAGAACGGACAGAACATCCTGTTGAGTGATAAGTTTTTGCTCCGTGCCGTCCGCATCGCCGCAGAAGCTCAGACACTGGTCGGCAATGCTCAGGCAGTCGCGCATTCCGCCGTCCGCCGCACGCGCAATGCACATCAACGCTTCGTCTTCGATTTCCGCCCCTGCGGAATGAAGTACGCGCCGTGTGTTCGCCGCAAGATTATGAACCGAAAGGCGGCGAAAATCAAAACGCTGGCAGCGGGAAAGTATCGTTGCGGGGAGAGCCTGCGGTTCGGTCGTTGCAAGAATGAAAACAACATGTGCGGGCGGCTCTTCGAGAGTTTTCAGAAGAGCGTTGTTTGCACTTTTTGAAAGCATGTGCGCTTCGTCAATGATATAAACCTTTGTTTTAAGGTAAATCGGAGCAAACTCGGCCTTTTCGAGGAGCGCGCGCATTTCGTCAACTTTGGAATTTGAAGCGGCGTCCATTTCGATAATGTCTATGCTTTCCGAAACGTCCTTAAGGCAGGCAGCGCATTTGCCGCAGGGCTCGCCGTCCTTCGGGTCAAGACAGTTGACGGCGCGGGCAAGTATTCGCGCCGTGCTTGTTTTGCCCGTTCCGCGTGAACCGCTGAAAAGATAAGCGTGGGCAATGCGCCCGGTGCGGATCTGGTTGCGCAGAACATCGGTGATATGCTCCTGTCCGACAACTTCGCAGAACCTGCTCGGACGGTACTGCCTGTATAATGCGTGGTAACTCATGCTGCACACCTCAATTGCTCAATTACTCGGTAGGTACGATTGACAAAAAACCAAAAATACACCCAAAACCCCGTTTCCGAATTAATCGGTTTAATTCGCGTTTGTTCAGCTCAATTTTTGAATTTCATCCGCCCAAAGCCTTTGAACGGCGTCACTCGGCATTCGCCAATCCCCGCGCGGGGAAAGGCAGACGGAACCGACTTTCGGCCCGTCGGGCAGACAGTTGCGCTTGAATTGCTGATTGAAGAAACGGCGATAGAAGTTTTTGAGCCATTTCAAAATCGTTTCATTCGAAAACTCACTTTCGCGGAATGCCTGCTTTGCAATGCGGAAAAGCTTTGCAGGCGGGCAGCCCCAACGCAGCACGTAATAGAGGAAGAAATCATGCAGCTCGTACGGCCCGACAAGATCTTCTGTTTTTTGAGCAATATTGCCCCTTTCATCGGCGGGAAGAAGCTCGGGAGATATCGGGGTTTCAAGTATTGCGGTCAGGGTGTCGTGCAGCGCAGGGTTTTCGCAGTGCCGCGCATAATAACGCACAACGTATTTGATGAGCGTTTTGGGAATGCCTGCATTCACGCCGTACATGCTCATATGGTCGCCGTTGTAGGTTGCCCAGCCGAGTGCAAGCTCGGAAAGGTCGCCCGTGCCGACAACAAGGCCGTTCAGCGCATTTGCAAGATCCATCAGCACAAGGGTGCGCATGCGCGCCTGTGCGTTTTCGTAAACAACGTTGTGACAGGTTTCGTCGTGCCCGATGTCGCGAAAATGCGAACGCACCGAATCCGCAATCGGAATCGTGTGAAGCGTTACACCGAGGGAATTGCAAAGAGCAACGGCATTTTGTTTCGTGTGTTCGGTGGTGCCGAAACAGGGCATGGTGACGGCGTGAACAAATTTGCGGTCAATGCCCATAAGGTCGCATGCCTTTGCCGCAGCAAGCAGCGCAAGTGCGGAATCCAGTCCGCCCGAAATGCCGATGACCGCGCTCATTGAATGAGTGTGTTCAAGCCGGCGTTTGAGCCCGAGAGCCTGTATCGTCAGAATATCTTTTGCGCGTGCGTTCAATTCGTTTTCGTCATGCGGAACAAAGGGATTGCGCGGGAAGCGGCGGGTAAGTTCCGTTTCGGGAAGCTCCTCGCGCGGGGCGGGGCCGCATGAACCGAATCCGAGAGAGAAATCAACGAAAAGACCGGAATGGGCAGCATTGCCCGCGCAAAAGCTGTTCACGCGGCGCCTGTCGTAAAGCAGCCGTCCCAAATCAATTTCGGTGATAAGCATATCGTTCGCGTAGTCAAAAGGTGCTTTTTCGGCAAGCAGTGTGCCGTTTTCGTAAACAAAGCAATGCCCCGAAAAGACCATATCGCTTGTTGATTCACCCTCACCCGCGCCGCAATAAAGGTACGCGCAAATGTTTTTTGCGGATTGAACTTCCGTGATGCGCTTGCGGTAGTCCGCCTTGCCGATGATTTCATCTCCGGCGGAGCAGTTAACGATCACGAGCGCGCCGGCAGCGGCAAGTTTATCCGACGGAGGGGAAGCAACCCAAAGATCCTCGCAGATTTCAATGCCGAAACGGAAATCGGGATAATCCGTGCATGAGAAGATGCAGCCGTCGGGATTGAAAAAAGTCTGCAATGAATCAATATAAGGCGCGGCGGCGCCGAGTTCCGTGCGGGACGGCACGGCAAAATGCCGCAGCTCATAGAACTCGCCGTAATTCGGCATGTGCGTTTTTGGAACGACAGCAAGAATAACTCCGCGGGATATGACAACGGCGCAGTTGTAAAGCTTGTCCGCACAGCGAATCGGCGCACCTATGACGGCGGCAAGCCGAAGGTTCGCGGTTTCGCGTGCGATGCGGAGAAGCTCGGTTTCAACGCTGTCCAAAAGCAATTCGTGCATGAAAAGGTCGCCGCAGGTGTAGCCCGTCATTGCAAGCTCGGGAAATGCGGCAAGCCGAACCCCGTGTGCCGCGGCGCGGTGCAGCGCGGCAATTATAGCATCGGCGTTGGCTTTCGGGTCTGCAAGCACAACTTTCGGTGAACATGCAGCAACTTTGATGAATCCGTCCTTCATATTTTTTTTCTGCCCGCCCGCACCGGTTCGGCATCGGGGAGCGACCTTTCAATTTTTTAAAATTTTATAACTGTTTTTAAACATTTTGCGGTTTTTTCGCCCGCGAGAACATCACACGGCAGTTCCCTGCGGGCAGACAGAACTCCGCGAACCGCTGCATCCGTCCCGCAAACGTCGGAAGGTTTTGCGGACCCGAAAAGTCGGCTTGGAGAACAGTTTGTGCAGCTTTGCGGAAAATAAAACTCTTCCACCAAATACATTATAGCACATCGGGGCTGAAATGATAGCCCCTTTTCGGGAAATGTTCGATTTTTTTTCGATTTCCGCACACAAAACGCTGACATGAGGAATTTTGGAAAGAAGAAATAAAAATTTTGCATTTCAAAACGAAAGGAAAATGCTCAAAAAAAGTCCGCCTTCGGGAAGGATCCTTTCCAAAAGGCGGAACAATTTATCTGAAAACCTGCACGCGGCAGGTTGTTTCGATATTGCACCCCGCTTTAATATGCGGCGGTGCGTTTTGGTTGTTCAAGCATAATCAGCGACTGCATTATTCGGCGGTTTTTGCCGTGCTGCGCTGGCCGAGAGTTACGGAAACATCGATTTGCGAATTGCTGCGCAAAATGGTGAGCGTTACGGTGTCGCCGACTTTGAACTTGCTGACAGCGATGTAAAGTCCGTCGGAGCTTGAGACCGTGTCGCCGTTGACAGCCATGATAACATCATCCTTTTTCAGTCCTGCCTGCTGAGCCGCACTGCCGTCTTCAACGGATACAATGCAGGGATAGGTGTAAGTACTGGTGAAGAATCCGTAACCGGAGAGGGAAACATCCTGAGTGGAGACACCGAGATAGGGACGGCCGACAACAAAGCCGTAATCCATAAGGTTGCCGATAACTTCACGGGCAAGCGTGGAGGGGATTGCAAAGCCAAGGCCTTCAATACCGCTGCCGCTGCTCTTTGCATTCACAATTCCGATGAGAGTGCCGTCCGATTCACGGAACAGTCCGCCGCCGGAGTTGCCCTGGTTGATTGCGGCATCTGTCTGGAGCAGGGTCATGGTCACGTTGTCAATGGTAATGCTCCTGTCAAGGCCGCTGATGGAACCGCGTGTGTATGTGTTGGAAAGCTGGCCGAGTGCGTTGCCGATTGCAAACACGTCTTCACCGACGCTGAGCGTTGAGGAATCGCCGAATTTGGCGTAAGAGAGATTGTAGGCATTGATTTTGATAACCGCAAGGTCGGTCACGCTGTCGGTGCCGACAAGAGTTGCTTCGTAGTCATTGCCGTTGTCAAGGTAGACGAAAATTTTCTGTGCGCCCTCAACAACATGGTTGCAGGTCACGATATAGCCGTCCGCCGAAATGATGACTCCGGAGCCCGAACCTGCAAGCACACTCTTGTGCCCGCTCTGCGCCGTGACGTCGATGCTGACAACGGAGGACATGCAGTTTTCAATGGTTTTGTATTCCGAATCGGGTCGGGCCGAACTGCCGGCGTAAGAAATCTTGTCAGAAGGAAGGTCGCCGGTCTTGTCGCCTGATGAACCGACGGTGCCGTTTGAGCCGGAAGGTGCCGATGTTGCTTGGACGGAAGCGTTCTTTTCGGTCTGTGAGGCAGAAAGCGAATTGTTGATAAACTTGGCGCCGGCAACGATACCGACGGTCAAAAGGGCAACTATGAGAAGGCACGCAACGGCTGCGCCGATGGGCATCCTGATTTTTCTTTTCTCTTCCATGATGTTACACTCCTTTAATTAATAATGATAGTTTCTGTGAAAAGAGCTCGGAGTAAACATTGTTCATGCTGCTCCGCGGGTAAAACCCGTTGAACAGTCCGCCGCCGCATCCCTGTCGGAGCACCCTTGCGGGGCTGTTCGCCGGCCCGATTCTTTTCATGCTCCTATTATAACACGCAAATGCGGCAATTTTGGTTGCCTATCGGTGTATATTGCCTGACAGAATATGTACCTATTTTGTCATTCGACGCGAATATGCCGCTGATTGACCGAAAAAAGAATATTGTGACAAAGTGCGCATCTCGATATGTCAAATCAAAAAAGTACTTGAAACTTTGCTTAAAAGGCAATATAATATAAATGCACCAACCAACAAAGGAGCGTACAAAGTACTATGTCAGTCAAACAGCAGATACTGATTTGCGATGATCAGCATATCATTCACGAAACACTCGGCGTCTACCTCAGAAATGAGGGATTCGAGTGCATTTCGGCATTTGACGGCGAACAGGCGATTGAAGAATTCAACCGCAAAAAGCCGAACCTTGTTATTCTTGATCTCATGATGCCCAAAAAAAGCGGAATGGACGTTTGCCGCGAGATTCGCCAGAACAGCAGTGTTCCGATTATAATGCTGACGGCGAAATCCGAGGAGATCGACCGCGTGCTCGGGCTTGAGCTCGGTGCGGACGATTACATTGTAAAGCCCTTCAGCGCGCGTGAAGTTGTTGCAAGGGTCAAGGCCGTTCTGCGCAGGTATTCAATGCAGGAAACGGAACCCGCAAAGATTCTGCATTACGGAAACCTTGAAATCAATATAAATAACTACGACGTAAGGCTGAACGGCGAAAGACTGCCGCTCACCCCGAAAGAAGTCGAGATCCTTCAGCTGCTTGCCTCACATCCCGGAAAGGTTTTTTCGCGCGAAAAGATCCTTTCAATCGTATGGGGCTATGAATACTACGGCGATACGCGCGCCGTTGACACTCAGATTAAGCGCATTCGCCAGAAGCTGCAGTCTGCGGACGATTGCGGATGGGAGATAAAAACCGTTTACGGTGTCGGCTACAGGTTTGAGGCATACGGCGATCCCGATGACAGACAGGACAACGAGGAACGCAAAAAACTGCCCGAAACGCCGAAGGCATACGATTTCGTTGAAGAAAAGCCGACGGAATGAAACGGACAGATTTTGCCCTTTTGAACCGTTTTGCAAAAATGAAAATGAACTTCAGGGCGAACCCGAAAGGCTGAAACGCTGCGGGTTCGCCTGCTGATGTTTTTTCCGAAATGCGTGTGCGGCGGGTTTCAGCACGGCCCCGCAGAAAACGAGAGATATGAAAAGATCAAGCCTGTTCAGAATAATTCTTTATATTGTGTGCGCAATCACGGTGCTGCTGGTGATACTTGTTGCGTGCCTTTTTTCCGTTGTCGGGCATGAAATGTACGCCGGAATGAAAATTGACGAACTGAAGCCGAAAGCGCAGTCAATATCGCAGCGCGTGACAAAGCTGTATGAATCAAACACGGACAAACGCACTCTTGCGAGGATGCTGCATCTCGGCGAATTTTCCGCATCGGATGCAACAATTTACATAATAGAACCTAACGGTGAGGTTGTTACAACGGCAGAACAGGATGAGTACGACCAAAGCGTTGAAACCGTCCGCCGCTGCTTCCAAACGGTCATTCAGGGAGAAGAAATTGCTCTTCCGTCAACCGATATAGGAATTGTTGTCGGCACGCCGGTGTATTCCGATTCGGGTGATATAATCGGTTCCGTGATACTTGTTGTCGGTTCAAAACAGGCTGAAAGCACGCTTGCAAAGCTTGCGGTGGAACTCGGCCTTGCAATGCTCGGCATTGCACTTTTGATGCTTATTCCGATAGTTATCATATTCAGCAAGGTAACAAAGCCCATTCGGCACGTTTCAAACGTTGCGCTGCAAATGGCGGGGGGAGACTTGACCGTTCGCGCCAAGGAAGAGGGAAGCAACGAATCGCGTCACCTTGCGCAATCGTTCAATATTCTTGCGGAAGCTCTTCAAAACAATATTGACAGCCTTGTTGTTGAGCGCAACAGGCTGCGCACCGTGCTTGACGGCATCGGCGAGGGCATTATTTCCGTGGATAAAACGGGCGTTGTCACGCATTATAACTCCGCTTCCGTGCAGCTTTTGGGCGGGAAGGAAAATACCCACCCCGCAGCGGCGGCCGGTTATCCGAAAATTGCTGCCGTGGCGATAGAAGCTCTTGATACGGACGAAGTGCGCAACTGTGATTTCACGATCGGCGAAAGGATGCTCAGCATTGCGGCAACCCCGATTCACGAGGAGAACGGTTCGCTTTTCGGTGCGGTTGTGCTGATAACGGATGTTACCGAAAGCGAGAGACTTGAACAGACGCGAAAGGACTATGTTGCAAACGTCAGCCATGAGCTGCGCACGCCGCTTGCGTCCATTCGAAGCCTTGCGGATGCGCTTAACGACGGAATGGTGCAGGATGAAAAAGACAGAAAACGTTACTACGGCTATATCCTGCGCGAATCGATACGCCTTTCAAACCTTATCAACGACCTGCTTGAACTTTCAAGGCTTCAGAGCGGCGGCGTTGCGTTCTCAAAGGGACGGGTTGAACTTTATGAAATTGCATACGATGTTGCGGACAGGATGAACGATGCGGCGGCACAGCGCGGCAAAAGCGTGCGGCTTGAAGCTCCCGAGGGCGAATACTATGCATACACAAATGCCGACCGCATTGAGCAGGTGCTCATAGCATTGGTTGACAATGCGATAAAACACGGAACGGACGGCTGCACTGTCAGTGTGAACCTTTTCGAAAATGCGGAAAAGAATCGCTATGAGTTTGTTGTCAGCAATCCCGCGGAAGTTGATCCTGCCGACCTTGAACATCTGTTTGAACGATTCTACAAAGCGGATCATGCGCACACGGGTGACGGCACCGGACTCGGCCTTGCGATAGTTTCAGAGGTGCTTAACCTTTTGGGCGAAAAAATCGATATCGAGTATGAGAACGGAATCATTGCGTTCCGTTTCACGGCCGAAAAATGCAGCACGCCGAAAAAACACCGCGCCTTGCAGAAGGCGGAGAATAAAAATGAGGACGGGGAACCGACGGCCTGAGACGGAGGGGTCGGAACGGAATGAAATGATTATTTCGGATATTTCATCGGAAGAAACAAAAATGCAGACAGAGGGCATTGAATCCTGCGGACTTTTTGCAAACGGCGGAAAATCATGCAGGCTTTGCCCGCTTGAGTGCGGGGTTAACCGTGCGGAACATGCGGGCGTATGCGGTGTGGGCGGATTTGCAGCGGAAAGCCTCGGAAACAGGAACCCGTACGAAACTGCGCTCATTGCAAGAGCGGCGCGGCATTACTGCGAGGAACCGCCGATTTCCGGCGCGGAAGGCAGCGGCGCGATCTTCTTTTCGGGCTGCAATATGGGTTGCGTTTTTTGCCAGAATATGGACATCAGCCAATCTGCAAAGGGCGTTGTGAAGGATGCGGGGGAGCTTGCGGACATAATGCTGCGCCTGCAGGAACTCGGTTCGAACAATATCAATTTGGTTACTCCCGCACCGCATGTGCGCATGATTGTAAAAGCCGTTCCGCTTGCACGAATGCGGGGATTGCGCATTCCGATAGTTTACAACACGAATGCTTACGAAAAGGTTGAAGCTCTGCGCCTTATGGAGGGGCTTGTTGACATATATCTTCCGGATTTGAAATACGTAAGCTCCGCCGCCGCAAAAAAATACAGCCGAAGAGAGGACTACTTTTCCGCTGCCGCTGCCGCCGTGCGGGAAATGCAGCGTCAGTGCGGGGTTTTGCAGGTCGATAAGAACGGAATTGCAAAGCGCGGAATGATCGTTCGCCATCTTGTTCTGCCCGGTTCGGTGGATGAAGCGCGCGGAGTGCTGGATTTTATCAGGGAGAATCTTCCTCTCGAAACACATATTTCACTGATGAGCCAGTATACACCGATGTTTGAGCTTCAGCCCCCGCTTAACAGAAGGCTCCTGAAGCGCGAATACAAAAGGGCCGTTGATTATGCACTTTCCCTCGGATTCGAAAACATCTACACGCAAAGCCTTTCATCCGCAAGCGCGGAATTCACTCCGGAGTTTAACGGCTTTTTCGAGTGATATGCGAGCGGAGAGAACGCATTGCGAATATAAAAAGCAAATAGTAACTGTTGTATACTGCCGTGAATGCGCATGACGCACACTCGCGGTTTTTGATTTCTGCGGAATGCAGGCGGCAAAAGGCGCATAAACTGCGGCATGAACGGATTTCAAAAAACAATTGCGGCTGTGCTGCTGGCGGCCGTGCTGCTGTTTATGATCTATCTGCCGAAATGTGCGGGAAAGATGCTTGAACGGGATCAATATCGCGAATGGCTCGAACCGGAGGAGGAGGAATTTTCGGGCGTTATAAACGTTTGGCATGTTGTCGGATTCAAGCCGTATATGGGCAGTGTGGGAGCATGGCTCAAAAAAATTGCGGACAGAGCGGAACGACGGCATTTCGGTGTTTATTTTGAGGTTGAATCGATTTCGGAAACGGAAGCGGAAGCGAAGCTTCAAAACGGAGAATTTCCGGACGTGATAAGCTTTCCTGCCGGTTTTTTGAACGGCAGGGAGCTTCGAATCATGAACGGAACAGAGATTTTCGGCATCGACGGCACGGCTGTGGATTTCGGTGACGGATACGGAGCCGGGGAGCTGCCGGCGGGCTTTGACTGCGGCACGGACGGGCGGACGCTGCGTGCACTTCCGTTTGCGGCCGGGTGCAAGCTTGCGCTGTTTTATCCGGAAAGGGTTACTGCGGCGGAAATGACCGAAATACTGAAACATATTACGGAGAACGGCGAAAGCAAAGCCGGTGCCGATTCTTATTCAAACGACGGATTCGGAACCGAGGCAGGGAAGTTTGAACGGAGCAGCGTTGATGAATTTAAAAAGGGCAAGGGGGATTTCTGCATAGGCGATGCGCGCGCGGCGGGAGATATGGAAAGACTTGCTGCCGCAAACAAGGCAAAATATTTCGAGGTGCTGCCCTTTTGCAATGAAACGGACGAGGTGCAGTTTGTGGGCATTTCGGCGAAAACGGAGCGCGAAAAAATGGGCTGCATTTCGGAATTTATTGCAGATATGCTTTCCGCTGCGCGGCAAAGCGAGCTTTGCACATTGGGACTTATGCCGATGAACCCTGCGGCGGAGAAAAAGTTTGAGCAGTCGTTTTTGACGGAAGCATACGGGCTTTTGAGCGAAAGCATCCTTAACCTTCCGAACGCCTTTACCGGTACGGCGGCGCGGAGAAACAATTCTTGACAAATGCCTGTCCGTTTCAGACGTTTTCAAAAAAAGATGAGGACGAAAAACCTTTACAAACGCCTGTTTTTGCTGTAAAATACAACATGGGGATTTGTGCCGCGGCATGCATTCCGGAACGGGAAGCATTTGAACGCGATCCCCGAAACAGGAGGAGAGGAAACGGGATTTTTAATGGAAAAAAACGATATGCTTGCAAGGGCTCTCGGAAATCTGCCGTTCAGGCGGAATGTTCGGGCGCGGGAATTCACAACTTTCCGCATCGGAGGTCCCGTAACTTTTTTTGCGGAGCCGAAGGATGCGGACGAGCTTTGCGCAATGCTTTCTGCGGCGCGGAGCTGCGATTACCCTGTGTATATTATCGGCAACGGCAGCAATCTTCTCGTTTCCGACAGCGGCGTTGAGGCTCTGTTCATCCGAATCGGTGCGCGCATGGCGGGCGTCGGGTTTGACGGAACAAGGCTGAAATGCGGAGCGGGTGCACTGCTCTGCACGGCTGCAAAGGCGGCCGTCGCCGAGGGACTTGCGGGGCTTGAATGGGCAGCGGGTATCCCGGGCACGGTCGGCGGTGCGGTTGCAATGAATGCAGGTGCATACGGCGGGGAGATAAAACAGGTACTGAAAAGCGTCACCGTTGTTGAATGCGGACGCATTGCAAAAAAAATCGTTCATGCGGGCGATCTTGGGTACAGAAGCTCTGTTTACGCTTTTCCGAATGCCGTTGTTGCGGGAGCGGAGTTTGAACTTGCTGTTGATGCCGACGGGGAAGCTCGGCGCAGAATGGAGGAATTCAATATGCGCCGCAAAGAAAAGCAGCCGCTTGAGTATCCTTCCGCAGGAAGCACTTTTAAACGGCCCGAGGGGCATTTCGCAGGTGCGTTGATAGAACAGGCGGGGCTCAAAGGCAAAAGAATCGGCGGGGCGGAAGTCAGCCCGAAGCATGCGGGGTTCATCGTCAATTGCGGCGGAGCAACATGCGCGGATGTGCTTAACCTGATTGACCTTGTGCGCGAACGCGTATATAAAGAATTCGGTGTTCTGCTTGAGCCGGAGATCAAAATTATTAAATAAAATTCGAGTACAACAATATAAACAAAAACGGAAAACATACATCGGGATAAAACTGAGGAAAACAGAATGTATATTTTAATCGTCACAGGGCTTTCGGGTGCGGGAAAATCTCAAGTTCTCGGCATTCTTGAGGATATGGGCTTTGTATGCGCAGATAATATGCCCTGTCAGCTTGCAAAACAATACATTGAGCTTTGCAGCAGCAGCGAAAACAACATCGAACGCGTCGCGCTTGTTATCGACAGCCGCGAATCGGCGTTCGGCTACAATCCGCTCAACACTTATGATGAACTGCGCCGGCTTGAATGTCCGTACGAAATAATGTTCCTTGAGTGCGAGGACAGCGTGCTTGTGCGCCGATACAGCGAAACGCGCCGCCGCCACCCGATGAATGACGATGTCGGCATAGGCATTCAAACCGAACGCGAAATTCTAATCCCGTTGAAGGAGAAGGCGAATTATATCGTTGACACGACGAACATGCGGCTGAACGAGCTTCGAAAAACGGTTGAGGATATTTTAATGCGGGGAAAGAATATTCCGCTCAGACTGATAATTTCAAGTTTCGGCTTCAAACGCGGAATTCCGAAAAATGCGGATTTTATCTTCGATATGCGCTACACCGCAAACCCGTTCTACATTGAAGAGCTGCGCTGCAAATCCGGCAGGGATGAAGAGGTTCGCCGATTTATTTTTTCCGATGCAAATGTTCGCAGGCAGCTGAATATGATAGAAAACATGCTGGATCTTGTGATTCCGGAGTTTATAAAGCAGGGCAAGCGGCGGCTTATGGTTGCGTTCGGATGCACGGGCGGCAGGCATCGTTCCGTTGCGATGGCGGAAGCACTTCACGACAGAATGAAAGACAAATGCTCCGTTCTGCTTGAGCATCGGGATCTTGTTTCCGAAGCGGATGACATAAGGACGCGGTTTGAACCGAAATAGAACGGTATTGAGATAAATATTGCGGCGGCGAATAAAAAAGCGCAGCGCAAAGGGCGGCACGAACGTGCACATTTGAAATGAACGAAAAAAAACACAACAGCAAAATCGACGGCAGCGGTTTTAAAACCGAAAATGCAAAAAAAACGGCGGAACAGAGCGAACACGAATGCCCGTCGTTCTCTGCCGGAGTAAAAAAGGAAATTTCGGAGCAGAAAATAAAGCGTGAGGCCGATGCGCACGCGCTTTTAAGCGCATTCACTCTGAGCATCGGTGCGCTGAAACTGATGCCTGCGAAGCGGTGCTGGGGCGTTCACTATGTGCTTGAAAGCGAAGCGGCGCTGAGCCTTGTTTCCAAGCTGGCGGCACAGTATTTCGGGCTTGAAAGCCAATTGAACCGCGTTAAGCACGAGCGATTGAATGCGGAATACTGCGAACTCCTGCTCCACGGGAACGGTATTGATGATTTTTTGACGGCGACCGGGCTTGTGAGCTTTGATGCGGAGGGCGAAAAGAGTTATGAGCCGCATGTTCCGAAGAGTGTTACCGAAACAGAGATGCAGCGGCGCGCATTTATTCGCGGGCTGTTCCTTGCCTGCGGTTCGGTGTCGGAACCAAAAAAAGCATATCACTGTGAGCTTGTGTTCAAAAATGCCGAGCTTGCAATGTTTTCAAAACGGATGATTTCCGATTTCGGAATTCGTATCAAGTGCACCGAACGCAAGGGCAGCATTGTGCTGTACATCAAAGAATCGGAGACACTGTCGGATTTTCTTGCACTTGCCGGGGCATCGGATGCAGTGATGGTGCTTAACGAACAGCGAATCGTGCGCCAACTCAACAACACTGTGAACAGGGGCGTGAACTGCATAAATGCAAACATTGAGAAGGCAACGCGCACGGCAATGAAGCAGGCGGAGGATATTCGCCTTGTTCTGAGCGTTGTCGGCGCGGAGAATCTTCCGCCGCCGCTTCGCATTGTCGCGGAAGCGAGGCTCAACAATTTTGAAATGCCGCTGTCCGAACTTGCGGAGGAAATAGGCATCGGAAGATCCGCCGCAAATTATCGCCTCAGAAAACTGTGCGAAATGGCGGAAGACATACGGACGAAAATGCCGGACTGATTCAGTGGGGGCGATTTCCGCGTTTTCCGCAAACAGTGCGGCATGGGGAAAAGGTTCATCGGCACAAAGGAGGAAAAAATGGGTTTTACGCATCTTCATGTTCACACCGAATACAGCCTGCTGGACGGCGCGGCGCGGATACGCGAGCTTGTTTCGCGTGCAAAGGAATTGGGCATGGATTCGCTTGCGATAACGGATCACGGCAATATGTACGGCGCGATAGCATTTTATAAAGAGTGCATGAAACAGGGGATAAAGCCCATTATCGGCATGGAAACCTATGTTGCGCCGAATTCAATTTACGAAAAACAGGGCACGAGAGAAAACGGCCACCTTGTGCTTTTATGCAAAAACGAAACGGGGTACAAAAACCTTATCAAACTGTCCTCAATTGCGTTTGTGGACGGTTTTTATTATCGGCCGCGCATTGACTATAATTTGCTGGAAAAGCATTGTGAGGGGCTTGTGTGCCTTTCGGCATGTCTTGCGGGCGATATTCCGCAGCTTCTGCTGATGAACAGATACGATGAAGCGCGCCGCCTTGCAAAACGCCTTCAGGGTATGTTCGGCGATGATTTTTACATTGAACTGCAAAATCACGGGATCCCGGAGCAGCTTATAGTTCTTCCGCGTTTGGATGCGCTTGCAAAGGAACTCGGCATAAAGACTGTTGCAACAAACGATATTCACTATGTTCGAAAAGAGGATGCGGAGGCGCAGGATGTTCTGCTCTGCATTCAAACGGGGCATTTTGTGGACGAAACCAACCGAATGCGGATGCAGGCGGATGAATTCTATCTCAAATCGGAAGAGGAGATGCTTCGCCGCATGAGCGGCTATGAGGAGGCGGTTAGAAACACTGCCGAGGCGGCACAAAAATGCAGCCTGACGATCGAATTCGGCAAGCGGCACCTGCCCGGTTTCACCGCGCCGGACGGCATGACGAACGAACAGTATCTGCGCCGGCTTTGCAACGACGGACTGCGCCGCCGCTACGGTGAGCCGACAAAGGAACATCTCGAAAGGCTTGAATACGAACTGAACGTTATAATCTCGATGGGGTTTGTGGATTATTACCTTATCGTGTGGGATTTTATTCACTTTGCAAAAACGCACGGCATACCCGTGGGACCCGGACGCGGCAGCGGCGCGGCAAGCATTGCAGCATATGCAATGGGCATCACGGACATAGACCCGATTCGCTACAACCTGATTTTTGAACGTTTCCTGAACCCCGAACGCGTCAGTATGCCGGATTTTGACGTGGACTTTTGTTACGAACGGCGTCAGGAAGTCATTGAATACGTAAAAAACAAATACGGCAGCGATCATGTTGCGCAGATAGTGACTTTCGGCACGATGGCGGCACGCGGTGCCGTTCGCGACGTCGGCAGGGTGCTTCGCATTCCCTACCAGGATGTGGACAGAATTGCAAAACTCATCCCGCAGGAAAAGGATATCACCCTTTCACGCGCAGCGGAGCTTGTTCCGGAGCTTAAGAACCTTTGCGAAACGGATGACAGCGTGAAGCGGCTCATGATGCTTGCAATGAAGGTTGAGGGACTTCCCAGAAACACTTCAACTCATGCGGCGGGTGTTGTTATTTCATCCCTTCCGACGATGGAGCTTGTTCCGCTTCAGCGCAATGATGAGGCTGTCACGACGCAGTTCACAATGACGGAGCTTGAAGAGCTCGGAATGCTGAAGATGGATTTTCTCGGGCTTCGGACGCTGACCGTGATTCGTTATTGCTGCGAATACATAAAGCGGTCCGGGGGAACGCCTCCGGACTTTGACAACTGCAATTACGACGATAAATGCGTATATGACCTTATAAGTTCGGGCGACACCGTCGGAGTTTTTCAGCTTGAGTCGGGCGGGATGACGCATTTCATGATGCAGATGAAGCCCACAAGCCTTGAGGACATTATCGCCGGCATTTCGCTCTATCGCCCGGGTCCTATGGATCAGATTCCGCGCTACATTGAGTGCAAACAGAATCCCGGAGCGGTGAAATACGAAACGGAGCTTTTACGGCCGATTTTGAACGCAACCTACGGCTGCATGGTCTATCAGGAGCAGGTAATGCAGATTGTCCGCGACCTTGCGGGGTATTCGCTCGGCAGGAGTGACCTTATCCGCCGCGCAATGAGCAAGAAAAAGCACGATGTTATGGCGCAGGAGCGCAAAAACTTTATCTACGGCGTTGAGGAAGACGGCGTTGTGAAAATTGACGGTGCACTGCGGCGCGGCGTTTCGAAGGAAGCGGCGGAGAAGATTTTTGATGAAATGATGGATTTTGCATCATATGCATTCAACAAGGCTCATGCGGCGTGCTATGCGGTGGTTGCTTATCGAACCGCGCTGCTCAAATGCCTGTACCCTGCGGAATTCATGACGGCGCTCATCAACAGCTATCTTACTGCGGCGGACAGGGTCTCGTTCTATATTTACTATTGCCGCAAGCACGGAATAAAGATTCTTCCGCCGGATATAAACCGCAGCGAGGCACGTTTTTCGGTTGAAAACGGTGCTGTAAGATTCGGCCTTGCCGCGATACGCAACGTCGGAGAGGGAGCGATGAACGATGTGTTGGAGGAGCGGAGCCGCGGCGGAGCATTTTCGGATTTTTCGAATTTCCTCCGAAGAACTTCCGACGGGCTGAACAAACGCCTGCTGGAAGGGCTTATAAAGGCGGGCTGTTTCGATTGTTTCGGCGTTTCGAGAAAATATCTGACGGCTCATTTTGAACAGGAGTTCACTGCGGCCGCCGCCGAAAGAAAAAGACTTGAAACGGGACAGCTTTCGCTTTTTGATTTCGGCGGGGATGACGGCGGAAGCATGATGAACACGGTTTCCGAAGCGGATAAGGCCGATATGAAAACGGAGTTTGAGCTTGATATTCTGCTCCGTGCCGAAAAGGAGGTTCTCGGCGTATATGTCAGCGGGCATCCGCTCATGGAATATGAGGCTGCGCTTTCCGCATTAACGCCCTGCATCGAGCTTGCGGAGGCGGACGGTTCGGGAGCAATACATGATAACCAAACCGTGACGGCGGGAGGAATCATCGGTTCCCTGAGAACCCGTGCGGTCAAATCCGGCGCGGGGTTGATGGCGTATGCGGTGCTGGAGGATATGAGCGGAAGCATTGAGATTGCGGCGTTCCCGAGCATTTACCAAAAGTATGCTTCCCTTATCGCAAACGATAAATGCGTTGCGGTCCGCGGCAGGTTCTCCATGCGGGAGGACAGGGACAATTCAATATTGATTGACGAAATTGTTCCGCTGCAAAAGGGTTCAAAAAACGCGGGGGAAAAGCGGCTTGCGCTGAATTTTCTTTCCGACGCGCTGCATCTTCGGAATGCGGCTGTTGAACTGCTGCACAGATTTCCCGGAAACACGGAGGTTTTGTTTCGCGATGCGGCAACGGGCAAGGTTTTGCTTGCGCCGCGCCACTGCTGCGTGAACTGTGCGGAGGAGCTGCTGTTTGAACTGAAGCGTATGCTTGGGGAAGAAAATGTAAAAATTGTCCGCAAAAAATAATATTGAGATTAAGGCGAAATAAGCAATTAAGGGGCAAAAGATGAAACGAATCGGAGTTTTAACAAGCGGAGGCGACACTCCGGGCATGAATGCGGCGATACGTGCCGTTTTCAAAACCGGAGTGGATATCGATTTGCAGGTAATGGGCATTTACCACGGCTACAAAGGCCTTATTGAAGGCAGAGTCGGGTACCTTGCCCATGCCGACGTTGAAAGCAAAATGCACAAGGGAGGAACGATACTTCGCACGGCGCGGAGCGAGGAGTTTAAAACGGAGGGTGGAATCGAAAAGGCAATTTCCGTTCTGCGTGCATACGAAATTGAAGGGCTTATCGTCATCGGCGGCGACGGCAGCTTTAAAGGTGCGGATGCTCTCAGCAAGCGCGGCATTCCCGTCATCGGCATTCCGGGAACGATCGATAACGATATGGGGTATACGGATTTTACCATTGGGTTCGATACAGCCGTGAACAATGTTATGAACGAGATTTATAAAATTCGTGACACGATGCGTGCGCATGACAGGGTCGGCGTTATCGAGGTCATGGGAAGAAGATGCGGAGATATTGCACTTTGGGCGGGTGTTGCAGGCGCGGCAGACATAATTCTCGTTCCGGAACGTCCTCTTTCATGGGCGGATGCGGCGAACCGGCTTGCCGCAAACAAACTCCGCGGACAGCTCACAAGCATTGTTATGATCGCCGAAGGCGCGGGCAAAGCGGAGGATTTCTGTGAATATGTCCGAAAATACACCGATGTTGAGATAAAGGCGACGGTGCTTGGCTATATCCAGCGCGGCGGCAACCCGTCCGCGTTCGACAGAGTGCTTGCCGCTAAAATGGGGCAGCGTGCGGTTGAACTGCTTGCGGACGAGGCGAATATGCGCGGAACGGACCGTGCGGGAAGCAGAGCGGCGGAAAATAACGATTTGCGAGAGAACTTCGGATACGCCGTGGGCATAAGGGAAAACCGCATTATCAGCGTTCCGCTTGCGGAAGCAGTTTCAACGCGGGATTGCTTTGATGATAAACTTTATGACCTGAATTCGGTTATGGCAAAATTCTGAGTGCGGCTCAGTGAACGGAAAAGGAAGCAAACGGAAAAATTCATGGATTTAAACAGAAAACGAATGAATGCCGGCATAACCGCCGAGGATAACCGTTCGGAGCTGTCGGCAGGTTCGACGGTGACGCTTGAAATCACGGCGTACGGTTCGGAGGGACAGGGGATTGCAAGGCATAACGGCATGGCTGTATTCGTGCCGGGCGCAATTTGCGGAGAAACCGTTGAAGCGGAAATAAAAAAAGCCGCACCCTCGTTTGCGGAAGCGAAACTTCAAAAAATCCTTCGGCCGTCGGCAGAAAGGGTAATTCCGCCCTGCCCGCATTATGCCGAATGCGGGGGCTGTGATATTCTTCACATGAGCTATGCGGAGCAGCTCCGCATGAAGCGCGAAACCGTGCGCAGCGCAATGGAGCGTATAGGAGGCTTTCGCGGGATTGAAATTCTTCCGTGCATCGGCGCGGACAAGCCCGAACATTACAGAAACAAGGCCGTTTTTCAGTTTGCAAATGCCGAAAAGACAAATAAGAAAAAACTTCGGCAGGTTCTTTCGGGCTATTACGAACAAAAAAGCCATAAACTCGTGCCCGTTGAAACATGCATGATTCAGAACGAAGAGGCAATGACGGCGAAAAGAATCGTTGCCGAATGGGCGAATTTGTTCGACATCCGCGCCTTCGATGAAAAACAAAAAAGCGGGACTTTGAGGCAGCTTATGGTGCGCAGAACCGAGAGCGGAACGATGGCTGCGATAGTAACAACAGGCGCGCTTCCGCATTCGGATGAGCTTGTTTCAATGCTGAGACGCGGTCTGCCGTCGCTTGCATCCTGTATCCACGGAATCAACCGCAACCCGCGTGATCCGGGTATCGGCAGCAAAACCGAACTGCTGTTCGGCAGCGCAGAACTTGCCGAAACGGTTTGCGGATTGAAATTCAACGTCGGTGCGCACAGCTTTTTGCAGGTGAACCCCGAACAGACGCAAAAGCTGTACCGTGCCGCCGCAAATGCATTGAACCTGACTGCAAACGATGATGTTGCGGATGTTTTTTGCGGGATAGGCACGATTTCCTTGCTTTTGGCTCAACGCGCCCGCTCCGTTCTGGGCATTGAAGCGGTTCCGCCCGCCGTTAAGGATGCCCGTAGGAATGCAAAACTCAACAACATCAAAAACGCGGAATTCATCTGCGAAAATGCCGAAACAGCTCTGCCCCGCCTCGTTGCGGAAGGCAAACGCTTCTCGGCAATTTTGCTCGATCCGCCGCGCCGCGGAGCGGAAAAGCCCGCTCTTGATGCAATTGTAAACAGCGGAGCCGAACGCATCGCATATGTCTCCTGCAACCCCGCAACGCTTGCCCGCGATTGCAAAATACTCGCCGCCGCAGGCTATTCCCCGATGTCGGTTCAGCCCGTGGATATGTTTCCGATGACACATCATGTGGAGACGGTAGTATTGATGACGAGAACCGGCACCGGAAAGGGCTGAAATGTACTGAAATAAAGGGATTCCGAGGTTTGCCCCCAAAAACCGGCGGCGGCCCGGGATCCCTTTCAAACTTTTTCATCATCTAACCTATACACCGAAAAAGCCGAAACGCGAGGCTACAGGTTAGATATTTGCTTGGCGAGGCTACAGGTTAGATATGAAAGCAGATAGCAGCAAATTACAAGAAACAGCGCATAACAATAAATGTTCACAAGAAACGCATTGAAAATCACATCAAACTGTGCTATACTAAAATGGTTATATGGGTTAGATTGCGATTAAGGAGGTTGCCCCATGGCCGAAATAACAAATGATAAATGGATAAGTATTGAAGAAGCTGCAGAATACCTTGGAGTAAAGCCCGCCACCATCCGTGATTGGATTCGTAAAGGAAAGGGCATTCCTGCTCACAAGATAGGAAAGCAATGGAAATTCAAATGCTCCGAATTAGACGAGTGGGTCGCAAGCGGAAAAAGCGCAATGGAATGAAGGACGGTAGTCCACAACAATGAATAAGACAAGAATGGAGATTAAAGAGGGCTATGGCTGTGAAGAAATCTGAACTATATTCTCTCCTTTGGGAGGCTTGCAATAAACTGAGAGGCGGCGTGGAACCGGCAAGGTACAAGGATTATGTGCTTGTCCTGCTGTTCTTCAAATATGTGTCCGACAGATACAAGGGTCAGCCTTTTGCTGAGTTTACTATCAGTAAAGGTGCTTCCTTTGAGGATTTGATTGCCGCCAAGGGAAAGAGTGATGTCGGCGAACGGGTGGATAAGATTATCCAGAAGTTCCTTGAGGACAATAGGCTCCAGGGTTCCCTTCCCGATGTCAGCTTCAACAATCCCGATGAACTTGGCTCCGGCAAGGAACTGGTCGATAAGGTGTCCGGCTTGATTGCCGTATTCCAGAATCCAGCGATTGACTTCAAAAACAACCGGGCCAGCGGCGATGACATCATCGGCGATGCCTACGAGTATTTCATGATGAAGTTTGCGCAGGAGTCTGGTAAGAGCAAGGGACAGTTCTACACGCCGAGCGAGGTGTCCCGTATCATCGCGCGACTTATCGGCATTGGCAACATCCGTCAGATGCCGACCAAGAAGTGGACTCTGTACGATCCGGCCGCAGGCAGCGGAAGCCTTCTCATCAGGGCGGCGGACGAGGCTCCCGTGGACGAGAACGGCGATTCCATCGTGACCATCTTCGGTCAGGAAAAAGACCATGCCACGGCGGGCTTGGCAAAGATGAACCTCATTCTCCATCAGAAAGGCACAGGCGAAATCAAGCGCGGAAACACGCTGGTCGATCCCGCATTTACGGACGATTTCGGCGAACTGAAGAAGTTTGACTTCATCGTCATGAATCCGCCTTTCTCCGATAAATCCTGGAGCGATGGTATCAAGACATCCGAGGACAAATACAAGCGTTTTGACGGCTATGGCATTCCACCCGAAAAGAACGGAGACTATGCCTGGTTCCTCCATGTTCTGAAATCCCTCGACAGCAACGGCAAGGCGGGCATCATCATGCCGCACGGTGTTCTGTTCAGAGGCAATGCGGAAGAAACCATCCGTATCGAAGTGCTGAAGAAGAGATACATCAAGGGCATCGTGAGCCTTCCCGCAAACCTGTTTTACGGAACTGGCATCCCCGCTTGCATCGTTATCATCGATAAAGAGGATGCGGAAACCAGGGAGGGTATCTTCCTGATTGACGCAAGCCGCGGATTCAAGAAAGACGGTAACAAGAACAGACTCCGTGAGCAGGATATCGAGAAAATCGTACAGACCTTTATCAGCGGAAAAACTGTCAAGGGTTATGCCCGCTTTGTGAAGTACACGGATATCCTGGAACAGAACGCGGGCAATCTGAATGTGCCTCGCTACATACAGAAAATTGACGATACTCTGCCGCAGAATATCGCAGCTCATTTGAAGGGCGGCATTCCGGGGACAGACATCGAATCGCTGAAGAGGCTGTGGGATATCTCCCCGGCTTTGAAGCAGGAAATCTTCACCTGCGTGGATGAGGCACACGATGTATATAACCTCGCTCTCGCATCCGGCGAGATCGAGGGCGTAATTGGCAAGGATGCCAGCATCCTTGCCGAGAAGCAGAAAGAAACCGATGCGATATTCGCGCAGTGGCGTGATTCGGTAAAGGATATCCTGCTCGGTATCGAGTCCGAGACCAATCCGAAGGAACTAATCCGCACGATAGCGGTAATGCTCCTCAAGGCTTATGAATCCGCACGGCTTCTTGACAACTATGATGTGTACGACTGTCTGCTGAATTATTGGAACGCAAAGCTGCAGGATGATGTTTACGCCATCAAAGCCAGCGGATATGAGGTCGGTCGGGAAATCGAATACGAGTATGCGCAGAAAAAAGCGAAGGACGAAAACGGCGAGACAATCTCCGTGGATGATACTTCAAAGGTGAAGTCTTTCGAGGGTGCGCTCATTCCGAAAGAAATTATCGAAGCGGTTTATTTTGCTGACGAACTTGCAGCGATCAATGAATTGATAGAACAGTCCGCAGCTCTTGAGGCAGAACTTGACGAGATGCGCGAAGAGGAATCCGGCGATGAGGGCTTGCTGAAGGATGTGCTGAATGATAAGGGTGACAGCATTCCGAAGGCAAATCTCAATAAGCGGCTTAAAGAACTGGACGCTAAAAAAACTTCCGCTGTCATGGACGCCATGACGCGCCTTGTTGCACTCTTTGACGAGGGCAAGACCGATGAGATGGAGTCGCTCATCCGCGAGATGCCGGAACTGGACGAGTTTGATATCCGCAACAAGAACGGCACGTTCGGAAAAGCAAAGCTGAAGGCGGCACTTAAGGCGGCTGCCGATTCCGCAGTTGTGCCGGAGATTTACAAGGACGAGTATGACGCGCTGACAGCATACGCGGCAAAATCCGCCGAAAAGGACGAGGCTGACAAGGCTTGGAAAGAAGCCCGCAAAACCCTGGATGATGAGGTCGAGGCGAAATACAGTGAACTGACCGTGGATGAGATCAAGCATCTCCTCTTTGACATGAAGTGGATGAGTAAGCTCTCTGCGGATATCCGTGACGAAATCGAGCAGGTGCTGAACAGCCTGTCCTCCAAGGTTCTTCTGATTGCCAAGCGGTATGAGCATACGCTTGGAGAGATCGAGGACAGGACCGCAAAATCAAGAGCGGCGGTAGTGGCAGCGCTGGAAAGGATGGGGTACAAATGGTAATTTATCCGCAGGAGTGGACGGAGAAACCGTTTAATGACTTTATGAAAATAAAGCGCGGTGCTTCCCCGCGTCCGATTGAACGATATCTTACAAAAAGTATAGATGGCGTAAACTGGATTAAAATCGGCGATGCTCCACGTTTTGGAAAAAATATCACATCTACGGCAGAAAAGATTACTCCACATGGTGCTGCGCAGTCCGTGAGTGTATATCTCGGAGATTTTATCCTTTCCAACTCAATGAGTTTTGGAAGACCGTATATCCTGAATATTGACGGATGTATTCATGACGGATGGCTTCGCTTATATGATTTTCAAACAGAGGCAAATGATGAGTTTCTGTATTATCTGTTGTCTTCATCATATGTGCAAAAACAGTACGAGGCTTTTGCTGCTGGAAGCGGAGTTCAGAATCTGAACAAAGAAGTAGTAAAGAAAGTTACGGTACATCTTCCTTCTTTGCCTGAACAAGAAGAAATCGCCAGGACACTTTCGCAGTTCGATACCTACATTGATGATCTTGCCGAGTTGATTGAGAAGAAGCGAGGTATTCGTGATGGCGCTTTGGAAGACTTGATTCGTCATCGGACACGGATTGATGGCTTTAATGACGAGTGGACAACGGTATCCTTCAATCAAGTTATCACTCCGAAGGCTCGAATCGGTTGGCAAGGATTGAAAAAGCATGAATACTTGAGGTCGGGATACAGTTATCTGATTGGCGGTACAGATTTCTCTCATGGAACCGTCAGCCTTGATAATATTTGGTATGTCACTAAAGACCGCTATGATATGGATGCGAACATCCAGGTGTCGGAGAATGATGTGCTTGTTACGAAAGACGGCACTATCGGAAAAGTGGCGCTTGTTCCCGAACTTGGAAAGCCGGCTACATTGAACAGCGGTGTGTTCGTATTCAGAACGAACAACAGATTATTGCCAACATTTTTATTCAGAGTTTTGTCCTCTTCTGTGTTCAGAGAATTTATCGATACTCTTTCTGCAGGATCAACGATAAAGCATCTGTATCAAAAGGATTTGAAGAACTTTGAATTTGAAATTCCTGTGGACAAGAAGGAGCAGGAGGCAATCGCAGAAACGCTGACTGCAATGGACGAAGAAATCGAAGCATTGGAAATCGAACGGGATAAGATGATTCAAATCAGAGAAGGCGCAATGGATGACCTGCTGACGGGTCGTGTCCGCCTGAGTGTTTAAGGAGGCGCAAGATGGCAACGGTAGATGCTGAAAAGAAATTACAGAACAGAGTCCTGCATTGGCTCGTTGATGATCTGGGCTATACCTATCTCGGCAACCTGGAGGACATCGACAACACGCCTGTCAAAGAAGAACTGCTGAAGGCGAATCTGAAAAAGCGCGGATACACCGATGACCAAATCAAGACCGCAATCAGCGAGCTTGTGGGCAAGGTCAATAACCAGTCCGATACGCTCTATCAGATCAACCGCAGCGTGTACTCCCTGCTCCGTTACGGAAGACAGGGGGCGATGGACGCGAACGGACATCGCCAGACCGTCCATTACATCGATTGGGATGACATCGGTAAGAACGACTTTTTCGTAGCGGAGGAGGTATCCGTCCTGCGCTTCGACAAGGTAACAAGAAAGCGTCCCGATGTGGTGCTTTATATCAATGGAATCGCGCTCGGCGTGTTTGAACTGAAAAGTTCCTATGTCAGCGCGGGTAAGGGTATCCGCCAGCTTTTGCAGAATCAGAAGCGTGAAAATATCCTGAACTTCTTCAGCACGGCGCAGTTCCTCTTCGCCGGCAATGAAGCGGAGGGGCTGTTCTACGGCACGATCAATACGCCGGAGAAATACTATCTGAAATGGAAAGAGGATAAGAAAGCGACCGATGACCTTTCGGCTGAAATAAAGCTGCTGCAGGTCAAGGAGGTCAACCGCCTGCGTGACGGCGTGGTATCTCTCTGCCAGAAGGAGCGATTTCTTTCTCTCGTACACGACTTTGTGATTTATGACGCGGGCATTAAAAAAGTCACGCGTCATAACCAGTATTTTGCGAACATCGCTGCCCGCAAGCGTATTCAGGACGGCGAGGGCGGCATCATTTGGAACACGCAGGGCTCCGGCAAGTCGCTCATCATGGTATGGCTCACCAAGTGGATTATCGAGAATATTAACGACAGCCGCGTAGTCATCATTACCGACCGTGACGAATTAGACGATCAGATTGAGAGCCTCTTTATTGATGTGGAAGAAAAGGTGCGCAGGGCGAAAAGCTGTGCCGATCTGCGTTCCATCTTGGATAAAAACGAGGACGCCATCGTCTGCTCTCTTATTCACAAGTACGGTCATAACGCCGGAAGCCAGTCGGATATCGACCAGTACCGCAAGGAACTGCTGAAAGACCTGCCGAAGGACTTCAAGGCGAAAGGCAATATCATCGCCTTTATTGATGAATGCCACCGTACCAATTCCGGCAAACTTCATGAGGCGGTAAAGGTGCTGATGCCGGACGCTATCCTGATCGGCTTTACCGGGACTCCGCTGTTGAAGACCGACAAGAAATCAAGCATTGAAACCTTCGGCACATACATCCACACCTATAAATTTGACGAAGGCGTGGCTGACGGCGTGGTTCTTGACCTGCGCTATGAAGCGAGGGATGTCGACCAGGATTTGTCCAGCCAGGATAAAGTCGATTTATGGTTCGAGCAGAAGACGCAGGGCTTAACCGAGCGGGCAAAACTCCAGTTGAAACAAAGCTGGACATCCATCAATAAACTGTACAGTTCAAAGCAGAGGTTGGAGAAAATCGCGTCCGATATCGTGTTTGATATGAGTCTGAAACCGAGGCTTAAGGATGACCGCGGCACGGCTATGCTCGTGGCGGGCAGCATCTATGAAGCCTGCAAGTATTGGGAAATATTCATGAGCATGGGCTTCACCAAATGCGCCATCGTGACTTCATACGAGCCGACTACGCAAAGCGTCAGAACCGCCACCACCGACCTTTCGCAGGAAAGCGAAGAAGAATACAAGAAGAAAATATACGAGCGGATGCTCGGAGAAGAAAAACTCGCCGAGTTTGAAAAGCGTGTCAAAGAGCAATTCAAGGATGAGCCGGCGCAGATGAAACTGCTGATTGTGGTGGACAAACTGCTGACTGGCTTTGACGCTCCGAGCGCGACATATCTGTATATTGACAAATCCATGCGTGACCATGATCTGTTCCAGGCTATCTGCCGCGTCAACAGACCGGACGGTGAGGATAAGGATTACGGATACATCGTGGATTACATGGACTTGTTCCGCAATGTTCAGCTTGCCGTTGCCGACTATACCTCCGAGGCGTTTGACGGCTACGATAAGGAAGATGTCGAGGGTCTTATCAAAAACCGCTATGACGAAGCAAAATCTGAACTGGAAGGAACGCTCACCTCTCTTGAAGCGCTGGTTGAAAATGTACCCGCTCCGCAGGCTGATACCGATTTTATAGAATACTTCTGCGGTGAGGACAGCGAGGACGATGAAAAGACCGCGCGGAGGGATACTCTCTACGCTCTGACGGCCTCTCTTTCTCGTTCCTTTGCTAACTGCTGTGATCGCTTGGTAGCGGATTACGGTTATTCCGAGGACGATGTCAATCATCTGCGCGGTGAGATATCCGGGTACAACAAAATAAAGGAAATGATAAAGCTGGCAAGCTGCGACTATATCGATCTCAAGCCTTATGAGGTAGATATGCGCTATATTCTCGACACATACATCCGCGCCGAGGATACAAGGGTTGTCAGCGAACTTGGCAATATGTCTATCGTTGAGTTGCTACTCCAGGGCAAGACCACCACGCCTGTCGATCTGGTAAAAGACCTGCCGGGTAACGATGAGGCAAAGGCGGAGACGATCGACAACAACCTGCAGCATGAAATCGTAAAGAAGATGAGTACCAACAGCGTGTATTACGGCAAACTGTCCGAGATGCTCAAGAAGATCATCATGCAGCGTAAGGTTGAGGCAATGAGCTATGAGGAATATCTGCGCCAGGTCGTGGAACTGGCCGAAGCTATCCTTCACCCGGAAGAGAGCGGCAGTTATCCTGATGAGATTAAGGACAGCGCGGCAAGACGCGCTCTCTATGATTATTTTGAAGAAAATGTCGAATTGACGATTGATGTGGACGGTGCGATCCGTGTTTCAATACAGCCGGATTGGAAGAGAAATTTCCAGAAGCAACAAAAAATAAGACTTGCTATTTATAAAAAACTATTGCTTCATATGTATACCGAAGACAGAGCCACCGAGGAAACCAACAACGTCTTCGATATTGCACAAAGGCAGGAAGAATACGATGCGTAATGATGAAATGCTTATCGGCGGATTGCCGATAGAGGTGATCAGAAAGAAGAACCTGAAGAACCTCTATGTCAGAGTCAATCCGCCGGAAGGAAGTGTAACTGTAAGCACGCCGATGGAGCTTTCGAACGAGGATATAAAACTCTTTATCCTTAAGAAGCTCCCGGAAATCACGAAGGTCAGGGACAGGATGCTCTCACAGGAGAGGCAGAGCAAGCGGGAATATGTGTCCGGCGAGTCCCACTATCTTTGGGGAAAGCCCTACCGTCTGCAGGTCGTTTACGAAGGAACACAGCATAAGATCGTAAAGTCCCCTACCAAGATCATTATGACTGTGCCGGTGGGGACGGATACCGATGCACGAGAAAGGCTGTTCACCGAATGGTACAGACAGGAATTAAAGCGTGTGCTTGAGTCCGTAATAATCGGATGCGAGAAAAAGACAGGCGTTCATGCGGATGAGTTCCGCATAAAAAACATGAAAACCAGGTGGGGAACCTGCAACATTGAAAAGCGCAGGATATGGATCAATCTCCAGCTTGCCAAGAAGCCGATGGAATGCCTCGAATATGTGGTGATACACGAACTGGTGCATCTTCTGGAAAAGAACCATACTCACAGATTCCATGCGCTTGTTGAGGAGTATTGCCCGACATGGCGCGAGGCAAAGAAGATGCTTGCCACCATGCCGCTGGATTACATGGAAAAAGGAGAGACGGATACGGATGACGAACAAACCGACATCGAGCGATATCTTTGATATAAATAAGAAAACGGGAGCCTTGATTCTTGGAAAGAACCGCCTTGATGATTATGCGACCAAGTATCTGACAAGGCATTGTAAAAAAGCTCTTGAAACGCCGATGCCGTTGCCCGTTGATGAAATATTGCAGAAAGCAAATCTCACGGTCAAGGAAGTCTCTCTGTCCCGCAACCTGGATATTTTCGGGTGCTGTCTGCTTCTCGATGGCGAGGTAGAAATATACGATCACGAGCAAGGCACATCCAAAACCGTATCCTTTCCGGCGGGAACAGTTCTGATTGATCCCGATTCCGAGGCAATGTACGGAGAAGGCGCAAAACGAAATACGCTCATCCATGAGGCTCTCCATTGGGAAAAGGATAAAACATATTTTGAAATACTGGCGGTGAAGAATGCGGCTGCATCTGAAAAACTGTATCCGATTATGTGCCGCCAGTCTGAAACCTTCTACGAGCCGCCGGAAGGAAAAAAGACAAAAGAAAACGAAGTAAAGTGGCTTGAATGGCAGGCTCACCGACTGGCTCCGCGAGTGCTAATGCCGTTTGAAATGTTCAAGAAGAAAGCACTTGAACTGATTGACAGTTATCAGAATCCGCAGAACGACATTATTCCGTCCTGCGACATATTGATTGAGGATTTGAGTACCTTCTTCATTGTGTCCCGCGTATCTGTCAAATATCGCCTTATTGAAGTCGGTCTGCTCGGTCGCATATCCGGCTTCGAGGATTTTGATGCCGTCTTTGCAGAAATCAACAATAGCAAGGAGCTTGTCGCGCTGACTCCCGTGGAGGCGTATCAGCTATTAAGTCTGGACTCATCCCTTCGGGAATGGGTCAGCGGCGGTCGGTTTGTTTTTGCTGACGGATACTTTGTACTGGCGGATAAGAAATACATAACCGCCAAGGAAGACGGTCTGCATCTGACGGCAAAAGCAAAAAAGAACCTGGCGCAGTGCGTCATTAATATCCGTGAGCAGAAATATACGACCTACCGAAATATACAGAAGGACTTCGTAGGATTTGCCGTCCTTTATCATGTGGAAGGAATCGATCAGCGTATGCTGACATTCCATCCGAAATACCAGGCAAATTTCAAGTACGAAGAGGATGATGTGTATTCGGCGTTCCGAGACCATATCCTCACCTACGATGAGAACGAAGAAATCGAACTGGTTAAGCGGCTGGGTGATCCGACCACCACGCTCTGTCAATGCCTGTGGTATCTGATGGAAAACAGAAAATGGAACTACCCGGAAACCTTTAACGACAGAACAGGTTTGCACAAGAATTATCACGGCAAAATAAAGAACGACAAGTACAATAATATGGGTACAGAGGTGCTGATGGCCATCTGTGTCGGCTTGCGGCTGAACCTCCGTATCGTGGAGAAGATATTTGACAAGTCCGATAACAAACTGAATTATTATCAGGACCCTGACAAGACCTATATCCGCATTTTAGAAAATATGCCCGGATTATCCCTGCAGGATTTTAACGGCGTTTTGAAACAGGCAGGCATCAAAGAACTGGGCAGCACAATAACAATCGATCCCGATTAAAATTTCGATAACTCACTGAGTTGGCTTTGGACCCCGAAAGGGGTCCTTTTTTTATGCCCTGAAACGTGAAAACGGCTTCGTTACGGGGGTTTCTGACCAACTCAGTGAGTTGCTCTTCAAAAAGCGAAATAGCCGATAATGTATTCAGGTCAGCTGGAAGGCTGCCCAATATACATCTCGAAGTCGAGTGCGCATTAGACGGCGGGATGCAATAGCGAGTTCAGGACGCGGTGATGAAGACCGTGTTTGGAGACCGAATTGCACCCACCTTAGTTTCTTGCACTCTCATTTCGGAACAAGGCCTGCGTGATTCGGAAACCGCAGGCTCATTTTGCATTCCGCTGTCGGCCCACCCGCAGAAAGGTATGCAAAATATGAAACTACAAGTACGTTACGACGAGAGCTGTCAAATCATCGAATTTGACGAGACCACCGAAGACCTCGCTTGGCTGGGCCTTGATTTCGAGGGCGAGGATATCTCCCCCGAAGAGCGTGAAAAGCGCATCCAGGAAGCCTTCGACGAGCAGTACAACAAGCCCGAATACAACAACTGGCACAAGCACGCCAGGCACAGCGTTCCGCTCGGGCTGTACTGCGACAATGGCGATGACGGCAGTAACCGCGACTACGACCCGCTGGTGAAGAGTGTCAGCGACAAGCGTCTCCTCTTTAAGGACGAGCTCGACCGCGAAGAGCGCGCGGAGTATGAAGACACCTGCGACTGGATACGCACTGTGCTGAAGGACAAGCCTCAGTGGTCGGCGGCGTTCATCGCGGTCCGCATAGACGGCGAAAAGGTCAAGGATTACGCGGCCACCATCGGCGTCGACCCCACCACGGTCACGCACTGGCTGCGCCGCGCGGAAAAAAAGTTGAGAGAAAATTATAAGAACCGTCAGTTTTGACCTCGTGCCGAGGCTACCCCATAGAGGCGTGGCCTCGGCAAATCTTTTTTAGGAGGTCGTTTTATGAGAAACGATACAAACGAAAAGCTGTTCCGTCCTCTCGTTTACATCTGCTCCCCGTATTCCGGGGACGTCGAGGGCAACACGGAACGCACCAGGCGGTTCTGCCGTTTCGCGCTTGAGCACGGTCAGATCCCGCTTGCTCCGCATCTGATGTTCCCGCAGTTCGTGAACGACGAGGACCCCGAGGAAAGGGATCTGGCTCTGTTCATGGACATAGTGCTGCAGGGCAAGTGCTCGGAGCTTTGGGTCCTCGGCGATGTTATCTCCGAAGGCATGGGTGTGGAGATAGAGACGGCGAAGCGCCGCAGACAGCCGGTGAGGTATTTCAATTCTGATTTTGAGGAGGTGGAGTCGCTGTGAGCGAGTTCAAAGCAATCGATACGGAGTATAAAGGGTACCTTTTCCGCTCCCGTCTTGAGGCGCGTTGGGCAGTATTCTTCGACGCCATAGGGCTGCGATGGGAATACGAACCCGAAGGCATAGTGCTGAACGACAGCACGCATTATCTGCCCGATTTCTTCCTTCCGGATTTCCACTGCTATTTTGAGGTCAAGAGAAAAAACATCAAGGGTACGCCCGAGGAGAAAGAGGCAATCCGGAAAATCTCCGACGGACAGAATACCGATTCCTGGGCGGGCATCATCTGCTTCGGAGACCCTATGGACGACGATATGCTCATCTTCTGCCAGGAGACCGACGACGGCGGAGGCGGTTCATATGAAAACCCGGTCACCATCGGACTTCACCCGGATACGTACAAGCCGTACCTATTCGCCTACTGCGACCGCCGCGAAAGGACCTTTATGACTTCTTTCACAGAGGAAACGAGCGAAACCATTCCTATGGTCACCACGGAATACGGCACGTACGAATACCGCAATTTCGTGAGGGAGCGCATCTACGCCGCACGTAAGAAAGCGCGGCAGGCGCGTTTTGAATACGGCGAGACGCCGGAAGTCAGGGGGTACAGATGATGCGTGATCTTGCCATATCCTACGGCAACAGCCGGCAGGCTAAGAAATGGGTCAACAAGACGATATCCTTCGACGCTCTGAAGGAGCGGCTGAAGACCACCATCCGCACGACGGAGTCGGCTGAGGAATACGCGAAAATGTCCAAGGCGCAGAGGGACGCGGCGAAGGATCACGGCGGTTTTGTAGGCGGTACGCTGAAAGGCGGCCGCCGAAAGATCGACACCGTGGAGCTGCGTTCGATGATCGCCCTGGACGGCGACCGCATCGACAAAGCCTTCCTCGACGGCTATGAAACCCTCGCGCCGTACGCCTCCGTGCTGTACACCACTCACAGCAGCACGGAGGATTCTCCGCGCGTCCGAATCATCTTCCCCATGACCCGCGACGTCTCCCCCGAGGAGTTCGTGGCGGTTTCCCGTTACGTGGCGCAGGCGCTCGGCATCGATTATTTCGACGAGTGCTCCTATCAGCCGAATCAGCTTATGTACTGGCCGTCCACCCCGCAGAACGGCGTATTCGTGTACAAGGAGGTCGATAAAGACTGGCTCGATCCGGACGCCATACTGTCGGCGCACCCGGAATGGACGGACCCCACTCGGCTTCCGACCTCCTCGCGCGAGAGCAGGGCGAATACGGTCGCGCGGGAGAAGGTGCAGGATCCGCTGTCGAAGGACGGCGTGGTCGGTATTTTCAACAGGGTCTTCTTCCCCGTCACCTCGGCACTGGAGGCGTTTCTTTCCGACGTATACGAGCCGACGGACAACCCCGACAGATGGCATCTGATCGAGTCCCGCAGCATTGCCGGCGTGGAGATCAAGGACGACAAGTTCGTATACAGCCACCATGCGAAAGACCCGGCATACCTCAAACTCTGCAACGCCTTTGACATCGTCCGCATCCACAAATTCGGCGACGATGACGACAAGGCTTCCTTCCGCGCCATGTGCGACTTCGCCATGCAGCAGGAGGACGTGAAGCTGCTTGCCGCCAACGAGCGCCTTGCAGAGGCTGAGGCGGACTTCGCCTCCGGAGACGGCGACTGGAAAAAGCGGCTCAAGTATCAGCCCCGGACGAACCTGCTCGAAAACAGCGTGTACAACCTCAATCTTATCCTCGCCAACGACCCGGACTTCCGCAATTTCGCCTTCAACGACATGGCGAACCGCATACAGGTCACGGGGCCTTTGCCGTGGGAGCGGCCGAAGGGCAACCTTTTCTGGCGCGACGCGGACACGGCGCAGCTCAAGTCGATCATCGACATACGCTATCTGCCTTTCTCAAGCCGCAATCACGACGTGGCGTTCACCAAGACCGCCGACGACCGTCACTTCCACCCCGTGAGGGACTACCTCGACAGCCTTCCCGCCTGGGACGGCGTAAAGCGCGTGGAGGATCTTTTCATAAGATATCTGAAAGCCGACGACATCGACTACGTCCGCGCCGTGACCAGGAAGACCTTCGCGGCTGCCGTGGCGCGTATCTATGTCCCCGGCATCAAGTTCGACTGCGTTCCCGTACTGGACGGTGACCAGGGCATCGGCAAAAGCACCATCGTCAAGGACCTCGTCACGTCCGAATACTACTCCGAAACGCTGTCGCTGACCGACATGGATGACAAGTCCGGCGCGGAAAAGCTGCAGGGGTTCTGGGTGATCGAGATCGGTGAGCTCGCAGGCATGAAGAAGGCGGACATCGAGAAGGTCAAGGCGTTCCTCTCCACTTCCGACGACAAGTACCGCCCCTCATACGGCAAGGTGGTCGAAAGCCATCCGCGGCAGTGCGTCATAATCGCAACGGTCAACGGCGAAAGGGGGTATCTGCGCGACATCACCGGCAACCGCCGATTCTGGATCATAAAGGTGCATCAGAAACGTCAGAAAAAGGCATGGAGCTTCGACGAGGATTTCCGGGCGCAGTTCTGGGCGGAGGCAAAGGCGATATGGCAGTCCGGCGAGAAGCTCTATCTCGAGGGAGACGTCCTCGACGACGCGGAAGAGGCGCAGCGCGGAGCCATGGAGGCGGACGAGCGCGTCGGCATCATCGAGGAGTACCTCAACACCCCTCTGCCCGACGGCTGGGACGGTATGGATCTGTACGCCCGCCGGAGCTATCTCAACGGCACGGAGTTCGGCACGCCGGAGCATAAAGGCAGGACGCTCCGCACGGAGGTCAGCAACGCCGAGATATGGTGCGAGTGCTTCGGCAAGTCGAAGGAGGATCTGAAGCCTTCCGACAGCTACGGCATAGCGGCCATGATGTCTCAGATCCCCGGATGGGAGCGCACCGAACGGATCCGGCGTCAGCCCCTGTACGGCAGGCAGCGTCTGTACGTCAGAAGCACGTAACGGACACGCACGACACAACCATTTCCCTTATATTAGTTTCGGCATTTAAAGAAGGGAAAAGCAAAACCCGTGAGCGCGCACACGCGTGAATAAATATATAGGGAATGGTTGTGCCTTTGTGTACCTGTGACACACCGGAGGCAGACTGTGAATGAAAAGACTATCGAGAGAAAGCTCGTAAAAACAGCGGAAAATATGGGAGGTATCGCGCTGAAGTTCGTGTCTCCCGGCTTTGACGGAGTGCCGGACCGCGTCGTTCTCTTCCCCGGAGGCTGTGCCGGGTTTGTGGAACTGAAAAGCCCCGGCAAAACAATGCGTCCCCTGCAGGTCAGACGTAAGAAGCAGCTGGAAAGCCTCGGCTTCAAGGTCTTCTGCGTAGACGGGACGGAACAGATCGAGGAGGTGCTGAATGCGATACGAACCCCATGAATATCAGACATACGCGACCCGCTTCATCCTGTCGCACCCCGTTGCGGCGGTTCTGCTCGAAATGGGTCTCGGAAAAAGCGTGATCACGCTGACGGCGCTTTTCGACCTGTGTCTCGACAGCTTCCTTATACGGAAAGTGCTTGTGATCGCGCCGCTGCGAGTGGCGAGGGACACATGGCCTTCGGAAATAAGGAAATGGGATCATCTTGAAGGGCTGACCTATTCCGTCGCGGTCGGCACGGAGGCTGAACGGAAGGCGGCTCTCACGAAGAAGGCTTCAGTGTACATCATAAACCGCGAGAACGTGGACTGGCTCGTCAACAAAAGCGGTCTGCCGTTCGATTTCGACATGATAGTCATCGACGAGCTGTCCTCCTTCAAGTCGTGGCAGGCGAAGCGGTTCAAAAGCCTTCTGAAGGTCAGGCCTTACGTAAAGCGCATAGTGGGTCTGACGGGAACGCCTTCGTCGAACGGTCTAATGGACCTGTGGGCGCAGTTCCGCCTGCTCGATCTGGGGAAACGGCTCGGACGGTACGTCACGCATTACCGGAACGCCTACTTTGCCCCGGACAAGCGGAACGGCGAGGTGGTGTTCAGCTACAAGCCTCTCCCCGGCGCGGAGGAGCGGATTTACGAGCGGATATCGGACATTACGATCTCCATGAAGTCCTGCGACTACCTCAGACTGCCGGAATGCGTCGTAAACGAAGTGCCCGTCTATATGGACGAACGTGAACAGGCCGTTTACGACTCTTTCAAAGAGGATATGACCGCAAAGATCAGAGGCCGGGAGATCGACGCCGCCAACGCCGCCGTTCTCGCGGGCAAGCTTCTGCAGATGGCGAACGGCGCGGTCTACGACGAGGATAAAAACAGCCATTTCATCCACGACCGCAAACTCGACGCTCTGGAGGACCTTATTGAAGGCGCGAACGGCAAGCCCGTGCTGATCGCCTACTGGTATAAGCACGACGCGGAGCGGATAAAGGCGAGATTTCCCGTAAAGGAGATAAAGACCTCGAAAGATATCGACGACTGGAACTTAGGGAGGATCCCCGTCGCCGTCATCCACCCCGCCTCCGCGGGACACGGGCTCAATCTCCAGTCCGGCGGCTCCACGCTCATATGGTTCGGCCTAACATGGAGCCTTGAACTGTATCAGCAGACGAACGCCCGCCTTCACCGCCAGGGACAGAAGGATACTGTCATCATCCACCACATCATCACCGCCGGCACCATTGATGAAGACGTTATGAAGGCTCTCCGCAAAAAGGAGCGGACGCAGAACGCGCTCATCGACGCGGTCAAGGCGAATCTGGGGGCGTCCTTATGACCGACCCCTGGGAAAACCTCGCAAACGCGATCATCCTGCAAGCCGTAAAGGATTACCGCGAGGCGAGGAAAAAACACAAAAAACGGCCGAAGAACGAAGACGCGAAGCTCATGATAGCGGATTGTGAGGCATTCTTCCGTTCCGACTGGTTCGCGGCGCTCACAAATATCGACGGTGAGGCGCTGTTACGGAAATTACAGGAGGAAGAAATATGACATCGAAAGAATACCTCAGACAGGCATACCGCCTCGACCACAGGATCAATTCCGATATTGAGGAAATGGAGCGTCTGCGCGATATGGCGGGAAGCGTCTCCTCCCCAAGCCTGGAAGAAAGGCATAATCCAAACCGTCCCACGGAAGCTCCGTTTGTGCGGTGCATTATGCGGGTCATGGAGCTGGAGGAGAAAATAAACGCGGAGATCGACCGGCTCGTCGCTCTGAAGGAGCAGATGCGCGGCGTCATCGACACCGTCCGCGACAAGGACGAACAGATGGTTCTCCGATACCGCTATATCCACAACATGACCTGGGAGCAGATCGGGGACGAACTTCACGCCGACAAATCCACGGTCAGACGGTGGCACGGATCCGCCCTGCAGCACGTCATTATGCCGGATGAACCCATCGTTATCTGAAACATGAAACGGTTTAAGCACCTTTGAGCAGAGATAAGCACCCGCCGTTTATGTTATGATATAATCAGCGAAAAGCAGAATGAACCGAGCCTCATGGGGGTCTTCCCCGTGGGGCTTTTCTCATGCGCGGAAACGGAGGAAAGCTATGGGCTACAGACAGGTGGGCTGGCTCGAACAGTGCTGGTACATCATCAGATACAAGCTCCGTGAACTGTTCCGCAGACGGAGGTGACGCCATGCCGAGAAAACCACGCAGACCGTGCGGTCACCCCGGCTGTCCGAGGCTTGCCGTCGAAGGCGGTCAGTACTGTGAGGAGCATACGAAAACGGAGCGCGACCGCTACAACAGATACGAACGCGCCCCGGACGTCAACAAGAAATACGGCAGAGCCTGGAAACGTATCCGTGACCGCTACGCGGCGGCGCATCCCCTCTGCGAGATGTGCCTCAAGGAAGGACGGCTGACCCCTGTGGAGGAAGTCCATCATATCCTTCCCATTTCACAGGGCGGCGACCACAGGCAGAGCAATCTGATGAGCCTCTGCCAGTCCTGCCACACAAAACTGCACCGCGAACTGGGAGACCGGTAGGGGCGGTCAAATCTCTGCGGCTGTGTCCTCGGACAGCGGCCCGGGGCGTCGTGTGCGCTCACGGCGAAATCAGGAGGGTGATAGCCCCGAGCCGGAAAGGCTCTTTTTTATTTTGCGGAAAGAGGTGAAATAATGCCGACAAAATCTAACAACACAGGCGGCGTAGGCGGAAAGAGGCCCGGTGCGGGAAGAAAGAAAAGCCCCGTCAGGGAGAAAGCCGAAAACGGCAATCCCGGCGGCAGGAAGCTTCTGGTTCTTGACATTCCTGAAGTCGAGGGCGTCGACATGCCTAAGCCGCATGATTTCCTATCGACAGAACAGCGCGACGGCAGTCAGCTGCAGGCCGAGGAGATCTACAAAGAGACCTGGGAGTGGCTGAAAAAGATAGGCTGCGCCGCGAAGGTCTCCCCTCAGCTTCTCGAGCGGTATGCCATGTGCTCCGCAAGGTGGATCCAATGCGAGGAGATGACCAGCAAAATGGGTTTTCTCTCCAAGCACCCCACCACGCAGAAGCCTATACCCTCGCCGTTCATCAATATCGGCATCAACTATATGAACCAGGCCGTAAGGCTGTGGAACGATATCTTTCAGATCGTTAAGGACAACTGCTCCACGGATTACGGCGACGTTTCCCCGCAGGACGACCTCATGGAGCGCCTCTTAAGGGCGCGCGAGGGAGGCCTCAGACATGAATAACGACCCCTAAACCATGAGGAGGAATCAGAATGTTTGAAAAAGTGAATCCAAAACATCCGGACAAGTGCGCGGACAGGATCGCCGGCGCTCTTGTCGATATCGCCTACGGCGTCGAAAAGGACCCTCGCATAGCCGTTGAGGTGCTTCTCGGTCACGGCGTATGCCACATAATCGCGGAGACCTCCGTGCATCTTCCTGTAACGGACGTAATCGAAGCTGTCGAAAGGATAGCGGGTCCCCTCGCGGTCGATTACGTTGAAGTCCCCCAGGACAGGCGTCTGTCCGAGAATCAGAAAACCGAGTTCCGGTGCGGTGACAACGGCGTATTCCGCGGTATGCCCGCAACGGACGAACAGTATGAGCTCACTGAGATCGCCATGGACATATATGAGCGGTATCCCTACGACGGCAAATACATCCTCGACGGTGACAGGCTCACCATATGCCAGAGCAACGCCCCATCGCTGAGGCTCCGTCACGATTACCCCGGCGCGGTGGTCAATCCTTTGGGACCGTGGACGGGCGGTCCCGACGTCGACTCCGGCGCCACCAACCGCAAGCTCGGCTCCGATATGGGCGACAGCGTCACGGGCGGCGGTCTGCACGGCAAGGACCTCAGCAAGGCGGACGTTTCCGTCAACATATACGCTTGGCTGCTTGCCCAGGAGACCGGCAAGCCCGTCGAGATGAGCTGCTCCATCGGCGATACCGAGGTAAACGGCGTGCCGTACTCCGAGATCGTCGAAACGGCGCGTGATTTCATCACCGGTCTGGGCGGCTTCGAAGCCTTCGCGGAATGGGGGCTGATTCGATGAAAACGACAACCGAGCTTCAGCTCGTTCCCATATCGAAACTCGTCCCCTACATCAATAACGCCCGTACGCACTCCCCGGAGCAGATCCTGAAACTCAGGTCCTCTCTGCGGGAGTTCGGCTTTATTAACCCCGTCATTATCGACAGAGACTACGGCGTCATCGCCGGTCACGGACGCATCGCCGCGGCAAAGGAGGAAGGTATCACCGAGGTGCCGTGCGTTTTCGCCGACCACCTTACCGAAGCGCAGAAGAAGGCGTACATCATCGCAGACAACCGCATGGCTATGGACGCCGGCTGGGATGAGGAACTCCTCCGCGTGGAGATCGAAAGCCTCCAGGCGGCAGATTTTGACCCGCTTCTCACGGGTTTTGACGCTGATGAGCTCTCCGATCTGTTCTCTGACGGCAGCGAAAAGGACGTACAGGACGATGATTTCGACCTTTCTGCGGCTCTTGAGAAGGCTTCCTTCGTGGAGCGCGGCGACGTATGGACGGTCGGAAGGCACAGGCTCGTCTGCGGCGACGCCACAGATGAGGATGACGTTGCTCTGCTCATGAACGGAAAAAGAGCAAATCTGCTTCTGACGGACCCGCCCTACGGCGTTTCCTTCAAGAGCGCAAGCGGGCTGACCATCCAGAACGATTCCATGAAGGACGAGGAGTTCTATCAGTTCCTTCTCTCGGCGTTTCAGCGGATGGCCGACCACCTGGAAAAGGGCGGCTCGGCCTATGTGTTCCATGCCGACACAGAGGGCTTGAACTTCCGGCGCGCTTTCGTGGACGCCGGGTTCCATCTCGCCGGATGCTGCATCTGGGTGAAGGACTCTCTCGTCCTTGGCCGTTCGGATTATCAGTGGCAGCACGAACCCGTGCTGTACGGCTTCCTTCAGAATGGGAAGCACCCCTGGTTCTCCGACCGCAAGCAGACCACCGTCTGGAACTTCGCCAAGCCGAAGCGCAACGCCAACCATCCCACGAGCAAGCCGCTCGACCTGCTGGCGTATCCCATCGGGAACTCCACCCAGGAGAACGCCATCGTGGTAGATACATTCGGCGGCTCCGGCTCAACCATGATGGTATGCCAGCAGATGAACCGCACCTGCTTCATGATGGAACTGGACGGCAAATACGCATCCGTCATCCTCCGGCGCGCCGTAGAGAACGGCATCGCCCCGGAGGATATTTTTGTGGAGCGCGGCGGTCAGACAATCCCGTATGCCGACCTTGTCAAGGAGGTGGAACTCCCCGATGAACAGTAACCTCACACTCGGCAGCCTGTTCGACGGCTCGGGCGGCTTTCCGCTCGGCGGAATGATCTCCGGGATCACGCCCGTGTGGGCTTCAGAGATCGAGCCGTTTCCCATCCGCGTGACCACAAAGCGGCTGCCCTTTATGAAACACTACGGCGACGTGTCCAGGCTCAACGGCGCTGACCTTGAACCCGTGGACGTCATCACCTTTGGGAGTCCGTGCCAGGATATGTCGGTGGCCGGCCGCAGAGCGGGGCTGGACGGTTCCCGCTCGAACCTTTTCTATGAAGCCGTCCGAATCGCGAAAGAAATGAGGGAAGCTACCAATGGACGATATCCGACCTGGCTGTGCTGGGAAAACGTGCCCGGCGCCTTCTCGTCGAATTCCGGCAGCGACTTCAAAGCCGTCCTCGACGAGATCCGCAAAATCAAAGACCCCGAAGCTGATACTCCTCGACCTGCGAAGTGGCCGAACGCCGGATGTATCCTGGCAGACGATCACTCAGTCGCATGGCGGGTATTTGATGCTCAATACTGGGGAGTCCCCCAGCGCAGAAAACGCATCTACCTTGTCGCAGATCTTGCAGGCCAGCGTGCCGGAAAAGTACTGTTTGAGTCAGAAGGCCTGTCTGGGTATACTCCGCAGGGCTTCCGTTCGTGGCAAGGATCTGCCGGAGCTGCTGAAGAAGGCGCTCATCCGGCAGGCGTCGGCACAGACGGCTACAACGGCGCGATAGCCGACATCGCCGCCACGCTCGGCGTGAACTGCGGAATGTCCACAGGCCGGAACGGCGTCATGGTGCTGAACGACCAGGGAGGCAGCTTTATGGCTGTATCCGAGGACGTCACGGGGACGCTCCGCTCTCAGATGGACGGGCATCCTCCCGTTGTGGTGGACACCCCGGACGCCATCGCCGTGGAGAACCATCCGACCGACAGCCGGGTGACCGTATCCGGGGACGGAAAGGTGCAGACGCTGACCTCCCGTATGGGGACCGGCGGCAACAACGTGCCTCTCGTCATGAAGATCCGCTGCGGCTGTGAAGGCGGCGGCAAGGGACCGCTCATCCAGAAGGACAAGTCGGGGACCCTCGCCACGAACAACGATCAGACCCTTTTCGTTCCGACTGTCTACGGCATCTGCGCCAAGGACTCCAACGCGATGAAGTCGGACAATCCGAACAGCGGATTCTACGAAGCCGAAACGACCCGCACCCTTGACGCCAACGGCGGTAATCCCGTCTGCAACCAGGGCGGTATGGCTGTGGTGGCTGTGCAGGGCTCCATGATCGGTCGCTCCGACAGGAACGGCCCGCAGGGCTGCGGCTTCGGCGGGGACGTGTCCTTCACTCTGGACGCGACCGACCGTCACGCTGTCGCCTACGGCATCGACCGCGCCACCTATAACATGGGACAGAACGCGCAGTTCGCCCCGTGCATCGAAACAGAGGTCGAACCGCCGATGCTTGCGAAGGGACCGGGGGCCGTAGCGCATCCCGTGTATTCCACGAGCAAGAGTTCCTATCACACCCTCGCCGAGGAGGACATCGTCAACACCCTCGTGGCGACGGACTACAAAGACCCGCCCACCGTGACCGAAGAGCCGTACTACATCGTCCGCAGGCTCACGCCGACCGAATGCGCCAGGCTTCAGGGATTTCCCGACTGGTGGTGCGCCGGCCTTGAAACGGAAGAGCCGGCTGAGGAGGAAATAGAGTTCTGGAGAGAGGTCTTTGAGACACACCGCCTGGTGACCGGATCGGCGGCGAAGCCCAAAACCCGCGTCCAGATCGTGAAGTGGCTGAAAGACCCTCACGCCGACTCCGCGGAATACAAGCTGTGGGGCAACGGCGTGGCCCTCCCGTGCGTCTGTTTCGTACTCGCGGGCATTGTGTACTACGACCAGTTCAAGGGCTGATGTTTCTGTGATATTTGTCCCCGGAAATATGGGAAAACCCCTTGCTATTTCAGGCTTTTAGAGTGATTAATACACTACCCAAAAAACAAAGGAGGTTTTCCCACATGGAAATCAGGTACAACGTCACCGGCGACCGCCGCAAGGCTCTCGTCAAGGTCATCTCGGAGACAACCGGAGCGAGGGCAGTCTACAAGTTCATGCCGACCTGCGCCTACGAGATCGACTACTTCACAGTCGACAAGGAAGGCACACTGTCATTCAGCGATCGCTCCGATACCGAAGAGGTCGAGCGGGTGCTTGAAGCTGTCGCCGCGGCGGGCTTCGAGTGCGAACAGCGTGAGGGATTCGAGGAAGAATCCGAAAGCCCCGACGCCGCCCTTACAGAGGGCGACAGCACCCCCACGGCCGCCGAACCCGAAAGCGAGGCTGACGGCGACAGCCTGACGATCTCGATGCCCCTCGACGGCTTCAGCCCCGAAAGCCTGGACCGGCTCACGAAGCTGATCGACAGCAAGGCGAAGCTGATCCAGAAGGCGCTCGGCGCTGCAAGGCTCACGGTCGGATTCGATACGGAGAAGGTCAGCTTCCCCTGGTTCGACCGCGTTCCCTCGCCGGAAGAGATCAGCGCCTACACAGCGTTCATCGCCGCCCTTTGCAGGATGGCGAAGGAATCCGTCAGAGTTACCGCGACCGAGAAGGAAGTCGAAAGCGAGAAGTACGCCTTCCGGGGCTTTCTCCTCCGGCTCGGCTTCATCGGAACGGACAGCAAGGAACACCGCAAGATCCTCATGAAGAATCTATCCGGCAGCGCGGCCTTCCCCAACAAGGCGGCCGCCGACGCTTTCAGCGCGGCTCAGAAGGCAAAGCGCGACGCGGCGAAGGAGGTGCAGGCATGAACGGCTTCCCCTCAAGAGAAACGGTCGAACGTGTGCGCAGGCAGTACCCCGCCGGCACCCGTGTGGAACTGGTGAGGATGGACGACCGCCAGGCGCCTCCCGCCGGAACGCGCGGCACTGTCCTGGGCGTGGACGACACCGGGTCCCTGCTTATGCGATGGGACAACGGCAGCGGTCTGAACGTGGTCTACGGCGAGGATATCGTGCGGAAGATCGACCCGTAATGTACACAATTCAGCCCCGAAAAAGAGCCTCATATTTGTGCTGTATATGTCGCGAAAATGACTTGCTATTTCAGGCTTTTAGAGTGATATATACAGTACCGCAAGGGAGAAAACCCGCGGAAAACAAAGGCTTTTCAAGGAGGCAGACGCCATGAACGCAAGAACCGAAAGACAGATCACCGAGATGAAGAAGCAGACCATCGGGGTCGAAGTCGAGATGAACGGCATCACCCGCCGCGCGGCCGCCAAGGTCGCGGCCGGGTTCTTCGGAACCGGCCGGTACGAAGACACCGCCCACCGCAACGGATACTACACCTGGAGCGCGTGGGACGCGCAGGGACGCGAGTGGAAGTTCCAGAGGGACGTCAGCATCCAGGGACCGGACAGCGAAAAGTGCGAACTGGTCACCCCGATCCTGACCTACGGCGACATCGAGACCCTGCAGGAGCTTTGCCGCCAGCTTCGCCACAACGGCGCGAAGAGCGACGCCAGCCGGGGCTGCGGAGTCCACATCCACATTGGAGCGAACGGCCACACGCCGCAAACGCTCCGCAACCTGGCGAACATCATGGCGAGCCACGAGAGTCTGATCGCCGACGCCCTCAAGCTGGACAGCGGCCGCATCCGCCGCTACTGCCGGACGGTCGACCCGAACTTCCTGCGGATGGTCAACGCGAAGAAGCCGAAGACGATGGCAAGCCTCGCCGATATCTGGTACACGAGCCAGGGCGCAAACTACGGCAGAACGCAGCACTACAACGACAGCCGCTACCATATGCTCAACTACCACGCCACCTTCACCAAGGGCACCGTTGAGTTCCGGCTCTTCCAGTTCGACGAGCCGACTGCCGAGCGCAAGGGCGGCATCCACGCAGGGCAGCTCAAGAGCTACATTCAGCTTTGCCTCGCGCTCAGCCAGATGGCGAAGGACGTGCGGACGGCAAGCCCCAAGCCCCAGCAGAACGAGAACCCCAAGTACGCGATGAGAACCTGGCTCCTTCGCCTGGGCTTTATCGGCGAGGAGTTCGCAACCGCGAGAGACTTCCTGACCCGCAACCTTTCCGGCGACACTGCTTTCCGCCACGGACGCGCGGCCGCTTGAAGGACGCAGCCCGGAGGCCCACACTTTTGACCGCTCCGGCGGTCTTAAGGTGGTAGAAGGGCATTCCCTTCGGAAAGGAAGGTAAAGAATATGGCAAAACGGTACTACATCGCCTACGGCAGCAACCTCAACGTTCCGCAGATGCGGATGCGCTGCCCTCACGCGACGATCCTCGGCACAGCCACCCTCAAAGGCTGGGAACTGCTTTTCAAAGGAAGCAAGACGGGTTCCTACCTCACCATCGAACGGAACGAGAAAGGCTCCGTCCCCGTGGTGATCTGGGAGGTCGCCGAAACCGACGAGAAAGCGCTCGACCGCTACGAGGGCTATCCGAACTTCTACTACAAGAAGGACATAAAGGTCCGCTACCGGGGCATCCGCACCGGGCTGAACCGGGTGGTGAACGCTTTCGCGTACATCATGCACGAGGAGCGGCCCGTCGGAATCCCGAGCGGCTTCTACATGAGGACCTGCCTGGAGGGCTACGACACCTTCGGTTTCGACAGGAACGTGCTGCTCGACGCCTACGACAAATGCGTGGAGGTATGTGACAATGAAGGATAACATCATCAGAACGGCGGTCTGCCCGCTCTGCGGCAGTGTCTACCACGGTCATCCGGCTCTTTCAAGGACGGACAACGAAACCCTCATCTGTCCCGATTGCGGAACCCGGCAGGCGCTCGAATCCATCGGCGTCGGAGCCGAGGAACAGGAGCGGATCATCGAGACGATCCATCGCCACACCCAGGAATAACATACACAGTCCGGGGACGATAATTTGTGCAGAATATGTTGATATTTCTCGCGGAAATGACTTGCTATTTTCCCCGTTTAGAGTGATATATACAGTACCAAAACGAACGGAGGAAAAAACAATGACGATCAACGAAGCAATGAGAACCTACAGGCTGCCGAACCCCACCACCCCGGAAGACCTGGAGACCAGGTGGAGCAAGGTTCTGACCTTCGGCGACAAGGTTATCCTCGCCGGCCACTACTACAACGGCAGGAACAAGGCCTGCTACTACGGAGCGACCTACGAGTTCCTTACCGACGACCGCACCTGCGAAGGCACCATCGGGCTTCGCGCCGCAAGCGAGGTCGAGTTCGAGGACGACGGACACGCCATCGCCTGGGCGATGCGGCAGTAAACACCAAACCGAATACCCGCGGAACAGGAGCCTCGCGGCTCTGTTCCTCGTTATGAAGGGTCTCGCCGGAAACGGCGGAGGCTCATTTTTTATGCTTTGAAAGGAGGTCGCCCATTGCGGAAACTGAAGAAGTACAAACCCACGAAGTTTATGGAGAAGACCTCTCATTACGACAAGGAGGCCGCCGACTACGCCGTCATGTTCATCGAGTCGCTCTGCCACACGAAGGGCACCTGGGCCGGGAAGCCGTTTGAACTCATCGACTGGCAGGAGCAGATCATCCGGGATCTGTTCGGCGTGATCAAGGAGAACGGATACCGCCAGTTCAACACGGCGTATATCGAGATACCGAAGAAACAGGGCAAGTCGGAACTGGCCGCCGCCGTCGCGCTTCTGCTTACCTGCGGTGACGGCGAGGAGCGCGCCGAAGTCTACGGCTGCGCTGCGGACAGGCAGCAAGCCTCTATTGTTTTTGAGGTCGCAGCCGATATGGTCCGGATGTGTCCGGCCCTCAACCGCAGGGTAAAAATTCTGACGGCCACAAAGCGGATCGTGTACCTGCCGACAAACAGCTTTTATCAGGTGCTTTCGGCAGAGGCCTACTCGAAGCACGGCTTCAACACCCACGGCGTCATCTTCGACGAGCTGCATACCCAGCCCAACAGAAAACTCTTCGACGTCATGCTCCAGGGCAGCGGCGACGCGAGAATGCAGCCGCTCTATTTCCTTATCACCACGGCCGGCAACGACACCAACTCCATCTGCTGGGAGGTGCATCAGAAAGCCCTCGACATCCAGGCCGGGCGAAAGATCGACCCGACCTTCTACTCGGTCATCTACGGAGCCGCTGAGGACGAGGACTGGACGGACCCCAAGGTCTGGAAGAAAGCGAATCCGTCTCTCGGCATCACGGTCGGCATCGACAAGGTCAAAGCCGCCTGCCTGTCCGCACAGCAGAACCCCGGCGAAGAGAACGCCTTCCGGCAGCTCCGCCTGAATCAGTGGGTCAAGCAGTCGGTCAGATGGATGCCGATGGAGAAATGGGACGCCTGCGCGTTTCCCGTTTCCGAGGACGATCTGGAAGGGCGCGTCTGCTACGGCGGACTCGACCTTTCGTCCACAACGGACATCACGGCGTTCGTCCTGGTCTTCCCGCCCGGGGATGAGGACGGCAGATACAGCATCCTCCCGTACTTCTGGGTGCCGGAGGAAACGCTCGACCTCCGCGTCAGGCGCGATCACGTGCCGTATGACCTGTGGGAACGTCAGGGCTTCATCATGACCACGGAGGGCAACGTCGTCCACTACGGCTTTATTGAGAAGTTCATCGAGAGCCTGGGCGAACGGTTCAACATCCGGGAGATCGCTTTCGACCGCTGGGGAGCCGTGCAGATGGTGCAGAACCTTGAGGGCATGGGCTTCACGGTCGTTCCATTCGGACAGGGCTTCAAGGATATGTCCCCTCCGACGAAGGAACTGATGAAGCTGACGCTGGAGCAGAAGATCGCCCACGGCGGACATCCCGTGCTTCGCTGGATGATGGACAACATCTACATCCGCACCGATCCCGCCGGAAACATCAAGGCAGACAAGGAGAAATCCACGGAAAAGATCGACGGAGCCATAGCGGCCATCATGGCTCTTGACCGCGCCATTCGATGCGGCGCTGACCAGACCGAGAGCGTGTACGACACGCGCGGTCTTTTATTTTTGTAAAGGACGGTGAGCGATATGAGTATTTTCAGCGGTTTGTTCAAATCGAGAGACAAGCCTCAGAACAGAACAGCCGGCAGCGGATACGCTTTCTACCTGGGCGGCACGACCTCCGGCAAAGTAGTGACCGAACGCTCCGCCATGCAGATGACGGCGGTCTACTCCTGCGTCCGCATCCTCGCGGAAGCCATCGCGGGTCTGCCGCTGCACGTGTACAGATACCGGGCGGACGGCGGCAAGGAAAAAGCCATCGACCATCCGCTCTATCAGCTGCTTCACGATGAGCCGAACCCGGAGATGAGTTCCTTCGTATTCCGCGAGACCCTTATGACGCACCTGCTCCTGTGGGGCAACGCCTACGCCCAGATCATTCGGAACGGGCGCGGCGAGGTCATCGCCGTCTATCCGCTCATGCCGAACAAGATGACGGTCGACCGTGACGAGCGGGGTCATCTGTACTACCAGTATCAGCGCTCCACAGACGAAGCCGGAGGCAGAAATGAAACCGTGATCCTGCGTCCGCCCGACGTGCTTCACATCCCCGGACTGGGCTTCGACGGTCTCGTCGGATACAGTCCGATCGCAATGGCGAAGAACGCCATCGGTCTCGCCATCGCCACAGAGGAGTACGGTAGCAAGTTCTTCGCCAACGGGGCGGCTCCGAGCGGCGTTCTTGAACACCCCGGCACGATTAAAGATCCGCAGAGGGTCAGGGAGTCCTGGATGAGCCAGTTCGGAGGCTCCCAGAACAGCGGCAAGATCGCCGTTCTGGAAGAGGGACTCAAATACACGCCCATCTCCATATCCCCGGAACAGGCGCAGTTCCTTGAGACGCGCAAGTTCCAGATCAATGAGATCGCTCGAATTTTCCGTGTGCCTCCGCATATGCTGGCGGACCTGGAAAAGTCGAGCTTTTCCAATATTGAGCAGCAGTCGCTTGAGTTCGTGAAATACACCCTCGACCCCTGGGTGATCCGCTGGGAGCAGTCCATTCAGAGAACGCTACTGTCGCCGGGCGAGAAGAAGGAGTATTTCGTGAAGTTCAACGTGGAGGGTCTCCTCCGCGGTGACTATCAGAGCCGCATGAGCGGCTACGCCACGGCGAGGCAGAACGGCTGGATGTCCGCCAACGACATCCGTGAACTGGAAAACCTCGACCGCATCCCCGCCGAGGAAGGCGGAGACCTTTACCTTATCAACGGCAATATGCTCCCGCTGGCAAATGCGGGAGCTTTTGCGAATACACAACCCGGAAAGGAGGACTCAGATGAAGAAGTTCTGGAAATGGAAGAACAGGACGGTGACGAATCAGGCGGACGGGACTCCGGCGACGGAAAGGACGCTGTTCCTCAGCGGCACCATCGCGTCGGAAAGCTGGTTTGACGACGACGTCACGCCCCAGCTCTTCAAAGACGAACTGAACGCCGGCGAGGGCGACATCGTCGTGTGGATCAACTCGCCCGGCGGCGACTGTGTAGCTGCGGCCCAAATCTACAATATGCTGATGGATTACAAGGGCAGCGTCACGGTCAAGATCGACGGCATCGCTGCATCGGCGGCTTCGGTGATCGCTATGGCGGGAACGAAGGTGCTGGTATCCCCGGTGTCCATGATGATGATCCACAACCCGGTCACCGTAGCGATGGGTGATGCTTCGGAGATGGAAAAAGCCATCGCCATGCTTTCCGAGGTGAAGGACAGCATCATCAACGCCTATGAGATCAAGACCAATCTCTCCCGCGCGCGCCTGTCGCACATGATGGACGCGGAAACCTGGATGGACGCCCGCAAGGCCGTGGAACTCGGCTTTGCCGACGACATCCTCAAACGCGCCGAAGCGGACGAGGTCCTGGAGGACATCACCCCTCCGCAGGATTCCGTTCCGTTCTCGGAAGCGGCCGTCATGAACTCCCTTATGGAGAAGATCGCCGCGAAATGCAAGACCCGCCCCAAAGCGGACAGCGCACCCAAAGTCAAAGCCGACTCTCTCATGGAGCGGCTCAATCTCATGAAAAACTGGAGGTAACTATCATGAACAAGACCCTTGAAATGATCGAGAAGAGAAACCAGGCGTGGAACGCCGCGAAGGCGTTCGTGGAGAGCCGCCGCGACAAGGACGGCCTGCTTTCCGAAGCCGACGCGAAGACCTATGCCGAGATGGAGCAGAAGGTCAGAAACTACAGCGCTGAGATCGAGCGCCTGCAGGCTATGGAGGCTATGGACGCCGAAATGTCCAGGCCCCTCGGCACTCCCATTACCGGCCGCCCCATGAACGGCAGCGCGGAGGACAAGCCCGCGAAGACCGGCCGCGCCTCCGACGAGTACAGGAAGGCGATGCTGAACGCCCTGCGTTCCAACTTCCGCCAGATCAGCAACGTTCTGCAGGAAGGCATCGACGCCCAGGGCGGCTATCTCGTCCCCGAGGAGTACGACAGCCGTCTGATCGACGCCCTCAAGGAGGAGAACGTCGTCAGAAAGATCGCCCACAGCCTGCCCACCAGCGGCGAGCATAAGATCAACATCGCCGCGACCAAGCCCGCGGCGGCCTGGATCGAGGAAGGCGGCGCTCTCAGCTTCGGCGAGGCCACCTTCGACCAGATCATCCTCGACGCCCACAAGCTGCACGTCGCCATCAAGGTGACCGAGGAGCTGCTCTACGACAGCGCGTTCCCCCTTGAGCAGTACATCCTCGACGCCTTCACCAAGGCGCTCGCCAACGCCGAGGAGGACGCCTTCATCAACGGCACCGGCACCGGACAGCCTCTCGGCATCCTCGCAGCGACCGGCGGCGCGCAGGTCGGAAAGACCCTCGAAAGCACCGACGTGACCGCCGACGACGTCATCGACCTCATCTACTCCCTCAAGCGCCCCTACCGCAAGAACGCCGTCTTCCTCACCAACGACAAGTGTGTCGCCGCCCTTCGCAAGCTGAAGGACGAGAACGGCCAGTTCCTGTGGCAGCCCTCTCTGCAGGCGGGCGAACCCGACACCTGCCTGGGCTACAAGATCTACACCTCTCCGTTCTTCCCGGAACCCGGCCCCAACAAGGCTGTCCTCGCGTTCGGCGATTTCTCCTACTACAACATCGGCGACCGCGGTCCCCGTTCCTTCGCCGAACTGAAGGAACTCTTCGCCGGCAACGGCATGGTGGGCTTCGTCGCAAAGGAGCGTGTCGATGGCAAGCTGGTGCTACCCGAGGCGATCAAGCTGCTCAAGACCGGCGCGGCCAAGAGCAGCAAGTAAGCGTGAAAGGAGGCCGCGGTGATGAATGAACTGCTTCAGAAGGTCAAGGCAAACCTCATACTCGAACATTCGGCTGACGATGATCTGATCCGGAACTTCATCATCGCGGCCGTTTCCTACGCCGAAAGCTATCAGCACATCCCGGAGGGCTTCTACGGGGAGAACCCCATGCCCGCCACCACGGAGCAGGCCGTGATCATGCTTGCCTCGCACTTCTACGAGTCGCGGGACGGCTCCACGGGCGGCTTCTTCGCCGACAACCCGCAGGCCGCGCAGCAGGTTTGGAATACCGTCAACCTTCTGCTCCGTCTGGACAGGAGGTGGCAGGTATGAGCTTCGGCAAGATGAACGCCACGGCGGATATTGTCGAAATCCGTCGAGCGAAAGACAGCGAGGGCTTCGTTTCCGGGGAGGAGCGGGTCCTCGCTTCCGTTCGCGTGTACCGGGAGGGCCGGCACGGCTCGACGAGGTGGGTCAACCTCGCCGCGTACTCCGACGCCACCGACCTCTTCCGCTTCCGCTGTATCCCCGGCGTGACGGTCTCGACCGAACACACCCTCGTCTGCGGCGGGGAGCGGTTCAGCATCCTCTCCGTGGAAAACGTAAGAGGGCGCGGGATGTACACGGAAGTCCTGGCGAGAAAGGTGGTGCCTACAAGTGGCAAAGGCTGATATCAAAATGCCGGACGAGTTTCTCGAAAAACTCGCTCATCTGGCGAAGGACGAGGACGGCATGGCCGAGCGTGTGCTTTCAGCCGGCGCGGAGGTCGTTGAGGCGAGAGTCCGCTCGAACCTCTCCGGCGTCATCGGCAGAGGCACGAAGGAGGAGTCCCGTTCCACGGGACAGCTTCTCGCTTCCCTCGGCACGTCTTCCGTCAAGCTGGACCGGGACGGCAACCACAACGTGAAGGTGGGCTTCGCCGAACCCCGGCGTGACGGGGACAGCAACGCCAAGATCGCCAACATCCTCGAATACGGCAGACACGGACAGCCGCCGAAGCCGTTTCTGAAACCCGCCAAATCGGCGTCCAAGGCTGCCGCCATCGAAGCCATGAAGCGGGCGCTTGAAGAGGAGGTCGGCAAATGAGCATACTGGAAGACCTGACTTCGCTCCTGGCGACGAAGAGCGTTCCCGTCGAGACCGGGATCTTCTCGGATGAAGCGCCGGACGCCTACGTCGTTATAACCCCGCTCTCCGACACCTTTGACCTTCACGCTGACGACGCGCCGGGCGTGGACGTCCAGGAGGCGAGGCTTTCGCTGTACACGAAAGGCAGCTACACGGCGCTGAAGAACCGTCTCGTGCATCTGCTTCTGCGTGAGGATTTCACAATAACGGGCAGGATGTACAACGGATATGAAACCGATACGGGCTATCACCACTATACTGTGGACGCCGCCCGCTACTACGAATATGAAATGGAGGAATGATCATGGCTACGATCGGTCTTGACAAACTTTATTACGCCAACATCACCGAGGACGATCAGGGCAACGAGACCTACGACGAACCCCAGGTGCTGGCGAAAGCTATGACCGCCGATCTGACGGTCGAACTGAACGAGGCGACGCTGTACGCCGACGACGGCGCGGCGGAGGTCGTGAAGGAGTTCAAATCCGGCACCCTCTCCCTGGGCGTCGACGACATCGGTGCGAAGACCGCCGGCGACCTTACGGGCACCACCATCGACAGCAACGGTGTGGTGATCTCCGCGTCCGAGGACGGCGGCAGGCCCGTGGCGGTCGGCTTCCGCGCCAAGAAGTCCAACGGCAAGTACCGCTACTACTGGCTCTACCGGGTCAAGTTCGGCATCCCCGCCACCAACCTCGCCACGAAGGGCGATTCCATCACCTTCTCCACGCCTACCATCGAGGGCACCATCATGCGCCGCAACCGAGAGGACGCTTTCGGCAAACACCCCTGGAAGGCGGAGGTCACCGAAGGCGCGGAGGGTGTTAGCGGCAGCGTCATCGAAAGCTGGTATGACGCCGTGTACGAACCCGCGGGTCTCAATATCACGCCCATCAATCTGCCCGGCGACAGTCAGCTTATGTAAGGAGGCGCGGTCATGGATAACGAACGCAGTTCTTTCATCAATATCGGCGGCGAGGAGTACGAACTGATCCTCACGACCAGGGCAACGAAAGAGATCGCCGCACGATACGGCGGCCTTGAAAACCTCGGAGACAAGCTCCTCAAGAACAAGAACTTCGAAATGGCTCTTGGTGAGATCGTATGGCTCATTACTCTTCTTGCCAATCAGAGCATTCTCATCCACAACCTCAAGAACAGGGATGAAAAGAAACCCCTGCTCACTGAGGAGGACGTTGAGCTTCTGACAGTACCCTCGGATCTTGCCGAGTACAAGGCGGCAATAACCGAAGCCATGTATAAGGGTACGAAACGCAATATTGAGAGCGAGGAAGACTCAAAAAACACGGCGGCCGGGTAAGCGACGAAGAGCTGTTTACCCGGCTCCTTTATTACGGCATCGCCCAGCTCCATCTGACACAGGATGAGTTCTGGGCGATGCCGTTCGGTTTGATGCTCGATCTATGGGAATGCCATAAACAATTCAGCGGCATCTCCAAACCTAAAAGAGAGCATTTTATCGATGAAATAATACCGGAGGGGATATAATATTTTGCCTTTCACATAGATAGGTATTGAATGATACGCACATATTTGGTATTATTATATCCGATTGATTAGATTGTTGTTTTGACGTACAGCAATTTGATTAAATTCAGATGATGAGGTGCGGAATATGACTTCTGGAGTTTTTATCAGCCACAGATCAACGGATAAAGAAATAGCAGATATGCTTAAAGATTTTTTCGTTAGTGTTGAAATACCGAACAGTTCCGTCTTTTGCTCTTCGCTTCCTGGCAACGATATCGAGCAAAGAATCTCGGGTGAAGTAAAGGAAGGTCTGAATAATAGCATAGTCAATATAGCCATTTTATCCCAGGATTACTATGAGAGTGCGTATTGCATGAATGAGGCTGGAATAATTTGGTTTCTGGGAAAGGATACAATTATTGTTGCTTTGCCTGAAATAGAGCCTTCTAAAATGTACGGCTTTTTAAATGGTGAGTACAAACTTCGCAGGCTTGACCAGGAAAGTGATATTGCAGCTATTTACGACATTGTAAGAGTTTCCTTAAATACTACCCAAGCTTCAGAAGCAGTTACAAATGCTGCAATTCAAAAGCTAATCAGAAGGTATTCTAAGTATATTAAGGGCAGAACCGTTCCCTGTCAAAGAAATACCGTTGGAATGCAAAACAACCCAGGTTTAGCTGCCGAAGAGTCTGAATATATTATCAGCACTGAAAAACAACGATTTATCTCAATGATTGATGAGAATTTAATCAAGGCAAACACTCTGCTGCCATCCACGTTAAAATATGTATTGCGATCAAGCTTAGTAAAAGGATCGCTTAATGATATGCATATCGATAGGTTTGTAGTTGAATTCCATATCGATCGAATGAATGCCAATAATCAGTCTACAGTAAAGGTTGATCGTTATTTTGCAGGACAAGCATCAACTAGCTGTAAATCAATCGTTGTGCCGTTTTCACACTCACAACATAAAGAACGAAAAGAATACGAATACACTGCTGTGGATGTAAACACACAGCATAAAATGATGCATTCTTTCGGCATAAAAAACAACATAGAGATTATCCAAATTGACTTGCCTAATAAAACTAAAAAGAGTTTTAATGTTTTACTCTCGATAGAGGATAATCCTAATTTCCCCTCTTTCTATGACGATAACAAGGTTCAAGCATTTTTGGGTGATCCGTTTTTTCTGTTTACAGAATGGGAGTATACACAGATGGTTTTCTATTCAGACGATGAACATATTAGAAATCGAATCGGGCGTTTATTCTTTGTAAATAAGAATTCTTATACTTGGGAGCAGATAGAGGATAAAAGCTTTGACAGTAAAGGTGTTTTGCGATTTGAAGTTACGGCTGATGACATGAAAGAATACAAGGATTGTCTCATAGTTGTTCTTCTTGAAAGATAGACAGCAAAAAAGGACAAACGAAATTAGATTTCATACATTATCAACTTTCGTTTGAAAGACTTAGATATCAACATTGCGATTGTGCAATAAGAGCCTTAACTGGCTCTTTTCTTTTGCCCCGGAAGGGGCTTTTTTAATGCCGTGAGGAAGGAGGAACCGGTAAATGGCTGCTGACAATTTCGGTCTTCGCATAGGCCTGGAGGGCGAAAAGGAGTTTAAAAAGGCTCTGGCCGATATAAACGCCTCCTTCAAGGTTCTGGGATCGGAAATGAAGCTCGTTTCCTCCCAATTTGACGCAAACGACAGATCGGTCGAGGCACTCACATCCCGAAACGCCGTTCTCAACAAAGAGATCGACGCGCAGAAACAAAAGATCGAAACCTTGAAGGCGGCGCTTGATAACGCCGCTTCTTCATTTGGCGAGAATGACCGGCGCACACAGAACTGGCAGATACAGCTCAATAATGCAGAAGCCGCGCTGAACGGCATGGAGCGAGAGCTGAAGGACAACAACGCCGCTCTCGAAAACGCGGAGTCGGGATTCGATGAAGCTGGCGATGAGGCAAAGAACTTCGGCAAAGAGGTTGACAAAGCCGGAAAGCAGTCACAGGACGCCGGATCCAAGTTGAAAAAGGTCGGGCAGATCGCCAAGGAAGTCGGAAAAGCAATGGCGGCGGCAGTCGCCGCTATCGGTACTGCCGCGGTCGCCGCAGGAAAGAAGCTGTGGGAAATGGCCAACGACGTGGCCTCCGCGGGTGACGCAATAGATAAGACCTCACAGAAGATCGGCATTTCGGCAGAATCGTTTCAGGAATGGTCATATGTATTTGAGAGAAGCGGTGCGGATGTAAACGGCCTGCAGACGGGCATGAAAAAACTGTCCGGAGTCATTTCGGAAGCCGCCAATGGCTCAGACAAGGCGGCTGAGAAGCTTGCCGCTGTGGGCTTGTCCATAGAGGACCTGAACGGAAAGAGTCAGGATGAACAGCTGTCTATAGTCATTGCCGCATTGCAGGATATGGAGGCCGGTGCCGACAGAACGGCCGCGGCCAACAACCTCCTCGGCAAGTCGGCTGTCGATATGGCCGCTGTCCTCAATATGAGTGCCGAGGAAACGGAGGCTCTGAAGCAGGAAGCGCATGACTACGGAATGGTCATGTCAAACGAGGCCGTTGCCGCTTCTGCTTCGTTTGAGGATTCGCTCTCGAGGCTTAAGGGCACTATGGGCGGTCTCAAGAACCGCATGGTCGGTGAGCTTCTTCCGGGAATATCATCCATACTTGACGGTCTTTCGGATCTGGTGGCCGGTAACGATGAAGCCGGTGAAAAGATTAAAAAAGGCGTCACGGACGTGATCGGTTCTATTACAAGCATGATCCCGCAGGTCGTGACGCTCGTTCTTACGATCGCGTCAGCTGTGCTTGAGAGCGCACCTGCGATCATCTCTGCGCTCGCCGAGGGCATAATCGGTGCGATACCGCAACTGCTCCCCGTTGTAATGCAGGTCATACTCGAGATAGTAACAGCACTCATTGACCTTTTGCCCCAGATCATTGAGGCGGGAATGCAGATAATCGCGTCTCTCATTACAGGAATTGCCGAAGCGTTACCTACGCTTATTCAGCAGGTGGTTGAGGTGGTCGTCCAGATAGTACAGACACTCATCGATAACCTTCCCATGATCCTTGACGCGGCTCTTCAGCTGATCGAAGGTCTGGCACAGGGCATACTTGATGCGATCCCCGTGCTGATCGAGGCGCTGCCCGAGGTGATAATGGGCATAATCAATTTCCTGCTCGATGCAATTCCTCAGATAATCGAAACGGGAATAAAGCTCATCACGTCACTGGTATCCGCTCTTCCGACGATAATCGCAAAAATCGTTGAAGCGATCCCCAAAATAATCGACGGCATAATCAAAGCTGTGCTCGGCGCTATCCCGCAGATCATTCAGGCGGGCATACAGCTCCTGATCTCGCTCGTTCAGGCACTGCCCACCATAATCGTTGAAATAGTGAAGGCTATTCCCGAAATAATCGGCGGCATAATCGATGCTTTGATAGAGAATATCCCGCTTATCATACAGGCTGGTGTCGAGCTCTTTGTAGCTCTTATCGAGAACCTTCCGACCATCATAATCGAGATAGTTAAAGCTATCCCGCAGATAATCACGGGCATTGTTGAGGCGATCGGATCATTGGCGTATAAACTCGTTGAGGCCGGTGGAAACCTTCTCAAAGGTCTGTGGGAGGGCATATCCAACGCCGCTTCATGGCTGTGGAACAAGGTCAAGGAGTGGGCCGGAGGGCTCATCGACGGAATCAAGAACTTCTTCGGCATACACAGCCCGAGTACTGTATTCGCCGGTATCGGCGAGAACATGGGACTTGGTCTCGGAGAGGGCTTTGTTGACGCCATGGACGACGTGGAAAAGGAAATGGAGAAAGCCATTCCGACTGATTTCGATATGGATCCTGTAAAGGCCGCGGCGAACATTGATGTTACTGCGGGCATCTCTCAGAAGAACGCGATCACAGTCTCGCTTGCGGCGATGCTCGATCTTATGAAGACGTATCTGCCGCAGATGGGTGTACGTCAGATAGTGACGGACACTGGCGCGGTCGTAGGCTGGCTTGCTCCCGAGATGGATGCCGCGCTTGGAGATCTTCAGAAACTGAAAGTGAGGTACGCATGAGCTGGATAGCATTCGGACGAATAAATACGAAAAACTATGGGCTCATAGTTGCCCCGTATGAAATACCGATGCCGCCTGCAAAAACGGATTATGTTGAGGTTCCCGGGAGAGACGGATCCCTTGATATGACCGAAGCGCTCGGAACCGTCCGTTACGGTGACAGAGTGATCAATATTACGATGTATGCCGTAGGCAGTTACAGGAGCAGACTTTTTGAGTTTGTGAACCTGCTGCATGGGCAAAGGATGTACATCGTTTTCGATAAGGATATCGGGTACACCTACAACGGCAGGATCGACGTTAACGGGATAACAAAGCAGGATGGTTACTGCGAGATTTCGGTGACTGTTACTGCGGAGCCCTATAAGCTTGAAGAGAATGATACGACAGTCACTGTCAGCGGAAGCGGACGGGCATATCTGGTTAACGGGAAAATGCCGGTAGTGCCAACGGTCAAGACCACTGAGGAAACGTCTCTGACGTTCGCTTCGAACGGACAGAATATCACGGTTACCTTATCCGCAGGAGAGCATATCATACCACAGCTGTATCTTGCGTCAAACGACAGCAAGCGAGTAACGGTAGCCTCCTTCGGAACGACAACGTTTTCATTTAAGAAGGGCTGGCTATGATCTACACCATTTATTCCGATTCCTTCCTTGTTTACGATCCGCGGTTACCCGAGTACGCGGTCATCGATCCCATACTGAACTTATCTGTAAACGAGCCCGGATTACTGACGTTTACCGTTCCCGATACGAATCCGTCTGCGGGAAACATAACGAAGCTCGTCAGCAGAATAAAGGTATTCAGGGACAGCTACCAGATATTCCAAGGCAGAGCGATCAAGGATGAGCGCACACTCGGGAATATGCACAAATACACAGTCGAAGGGTGCATCGCGTTTCTTATCGACAGCGTGCGGGAGCCATATTCCTTTACGGGCACTCCCGCACAGTTCTTTGCTTTCCTGCTAAACGGCCATAATGGAAGCGTAGCAGAATCACAGAGGCTAATTGCCGGTTCTTGCACTGTCACCGATGAAAACGACATTACCCCGTATTCAGAGCTTTGGGACTCTACATGGAACGTGATGAAGAGCAAACTCATCGACAAGTATGGAGGGTATCTGTATGTTACGTTCAACCGGGACAGTAAACCCGTTCTAAACTGGCTTGCTGAGCCGCCCGATACGGCTACACAGAAGATCGAGTTCGGAGAGAACCTGTTATCACTGGCGATAACAAAAGACGCGGATGAATCGTACACAGCATGCGTTCCGCTTGGAGCAAAGCTGAAGGCTATCGATCCTGCATATGAGACCGAAGCAAGGCTTACGATCGCGGACGTTCATGACAACGATCCCCGGCTCATCGATTCGGCGAATGCCGCTATCTATGGCACCATCTATGCTCCTGTCAGTCTTACCACATGGGATGACGTTACCCTTCCGACGAACCTGTTACACAAAGCACAGGCATGGCTTGCGGCGCAGGGTGCAAGATTGAAGGAAACGATACAGCTGACGGCTGTGGACCTTGCCGCCCTTGATACCAACGTTGAAACGTTCAAGTTCCTCGACCGAGTTATCGTCTCGTGCGGCGACATACTGCCTGAAGCGTATTTTGTGCTGACCAAAATGACTATCCCTATTCAGAACCCGGCCGCTACACGTATCACGATAGGAGACAGCCGGGCTTCGCTCGTTGCGGATAATACCGGCAGGATAAACGGAGCGATCGACAGGATCGAGGGCATCGAGTCAGACTACGTCACCAACAGCGGTGCTGTAGAGATAGTCCAACAGCAGATCACCAACAATACAAGCATCCTCCAGTCGGCACAGCAGATCATCATGTCGGCGCTGGAGGACTATGTTGCCACTTCCGATTTCGAGCAGTTTCAGAGCACTGTTATGACCACGCTTTCGGTCATGGCAGGCACTATCGAGATGAACTTCTATGAAACGAATTCTGAAATATCGGATCTGAACGGAGATATGAATCAGCAGTTTGAGGCCATACATGGTTTCATACGCATGATTGCCTCCGGCATCGTCATCGGCGAGAGCACCTCTAACATAAAGCTTAAGCTCGAAAACGACATCCTCTACTTCTTCACCGGTGACGAGGATTCCGTATCCACGGAGAACGCCATAGCCTATTTCTCGGCTGGAAAGCTGTATGTCAATACCGTGCAGATCCTTACCGGTATGAGGATTGGCCCCTTCGCATGGATGCCGGAGTCAGACAACCTTAATTTCAAGCTTACGGAGTGATGATATGGCAGACAGGACAACACCGATACATTCGGGATACAGCATAATAAACGGATCGTTCTCCGGAACGGCAACGGCCAAGCTCGGCTGCTGGATGGAGTACAAGGTCACGAGCCAGTCGGTCGAAAACAACACCTCAACGATCCGTTTCTATATCTACATTGCGAACGTTGCGGCCTCCACAGGCTACCATATTTATTGCAACAACTACGACCAGACGAACCGCGGCAGTATGACTGTCAGGGCCAACGGTACGACCGTTTACACGCGACAGAAGCGAGGCTTCGCAACTGACCTCATTCCGACCGCTTCCGATCACACGACACAGTATCAGACGCCATACGGCAATGCCGAAGGGACAAAGTTCCTGACGGTCATGACAGATAACGCTGATACAGAAGCCGCAGGATACGGCACATGTGTTATCAACCACAATGCCGATGGCACAGGTTCTGTCACGCTTTCATGGAATGCTGACTGTTCGTTTGCCAACTCTCTGAAACTTATTACGGGATCTGCTACGGTAACGCTCCCGACGATACCCAGAGCTACCACACCTTCTGTTGGATCGCTTACGATGGGTTCAGCGGGAACGATCACGCTTTCTCCGGCTTCTTCCTCGTTTACTCATACTTTGAGGTATCAGGTGGGTTCCGCGTCAGGAACGATCGTCACAAAGACGTCGAACACCTCTGTGAACTGGACGCCGTCTCGAACACTCGCAAATCAGGCTCCGAATTCTACCACGGCAGTGGGAACGCTGTACTGCGACACTTACTCCGGGAATACGCTGATCGGAACTAAGTCAGTTTCGATAACGATAAACGTTCCCGCGTCGATAGTGCCGTCCGCAACTTATACGCTCACGGACTCGGATTCGAATATTGCCGGTCAGTTCAACGCGTTTATACAGAACAAAACGAGACTGAATGTCAATGTCAACGCATCAGGCACATACGGCTCGACCATAGTATCGGTAACGACCACCATAAACGGAACCACATACACCGAAGCGTCGTTCACTACCGAAGCGCTGACACGGAGCGGCACACAGAGCTTTACTATTGTGGTCAAGGACTCCCGAAACAGGACGAAAACGATCACAGGGACGTATGAGGTGGTCGCCTACAAGTCGCCTACAGTGAATATCGCCTCGGTCTTTCGCTGTAACAGTTCGGGTGTGCTATCCCATAACGGAACGTACATATCTATCAGGATGAAGGTGAATATCAGTTCGCTTGATTCCTCAAACGACGCTTCGATCATAGTTCAGAGCAAGAGGAAAACGGCTACGAACTATACAGACCTCAAAACATGGTCCGGCACATATTCGTTGAATGGCACTTATGTGTGCGGCGGTTCTCTCTCGAGCCAGTACGCCTACGATATCAGAGTGGAGGTCAGCGACTACTTCGAAACGGTCTACGCCTACGCCGACATAACGACAGCTGATACGATCTTCTCAATTAGGAATAACGGCCTCGGCATGGCGATAGGCAAGATATGTGAGCAGGACAGGTTCGAGATGGGCTGGGACGCTGTGTTCCATGAGGACGTAGCTTTTGAGGGTGACGTTTCATTCTCCTCGCTAGCGTGGCTCCGAGATCTCATCTATCCCGTGGGCTCTATTCGCATGACGGTGGATCCCGCCAACGCCGCCACCTTCCTCGGAGGCACGTGGGAGCTGTGGGGAGAAGGCAAGGTGCCGGTCGGCGTCGACTCGCAGGACAGGGACCTCTGCGATCCTGAGATGGAAGGCGGCGCGAAGACGGTAACGCTTACTACGGCCAATATGCCCTCGCACAACCATACGCTCTCATCAGGTACGGCAACAGCAGCGGAGGCGGCGGCGCATACGCATCAGGCTGCGTCGGGCACGTACAAGGTCGGCTCCGGCTCGGGAAGCAATTACAAGTATCTGACGAACGGCGGCAGCACAGATCCCGCGACTACGGGCTCCGGAGGCGGTCATACGCATACCATTACTCTATCCGGCAATACCGGCTCAAGAGGCAGCGGAACAGCTCACAGCAATATGCAGCCGTACATTACTTGCTATTTCTACAAGCGAACGGCGTAAAGAAAAACTCCCGTCGGTTCGTCGAACCTCTCACGGGAGTCTCTCTTGCGGTTATAAAGCTTTTTGTTTTCGGTCCTGCGCGTTACGGGGTTTACGTCCCATGTGACGCGCTGTTTCTTTGTGAGCTCTTTTTGAGCCTTTTTGCTCATTTTGGCTTTCGGTATGAATTTGTCAGCCATATTCATCACATCCTTCCGGACGGCATTATAGCCGACGGGAAAACAAAAATCAATAGGAGGATTTTGAAATGAAGGAATTCTGGATCACCGTACAGGTGATGTTCTCGGCCGTCGGCGGCTGGCTCGGATGGTTCCTGGGCGGCTGCGACGGCCTTTTGTATGCTCTGCTCGCGTTCGTCGTGATCGACTATATCACGGGCGTAATGTGCGCGATAGTCGATAAGAGACTGAGCTCGGCGGTAGGCTTCAAGGGCATATTCAAGAAAGTGCTGATATTCGCGCTGGTGGGTATCGGCCAAATTCTCGACATGCACGTTATCGGCGCGGGAGCCGTGCTCCGAACGGCGGTCATATTCTTCTATATGTCCAACGAGGGCGTGTCTCTGATTGAGAACGCGGCGTATCTCGGCCTGCCGATCCCCAAAAAGCTGAAGGCCGTGTTGGAGCAGCTCCATCACAGGGCGGAAAAAGAGGAAGTGCCCGAAACAAATGACGATGATGCAATTGAAGAGGAGGATGATGCAGATGCTGAAGACGAATAATCTCAGGGAATTCATTGGATATCTCAACGAACAGGTAAAGAACCATTCCGTTTACGTCTGGGGAGCCCAGGGGCAGCTCGGCCCCGCGGTGAACGAGAAATGGATCCGTCAGGTTGAGACCTCGGAGGCAAACGCCAACAGAGCGATCTCGTTCTGGCGGAAGCAGTGCGACGCGGGCTTCGGCGACGTGCTCCGCGCCTTCGACTGCTCGGGTCTCGGCATGTACTGGCTGCAGAACGTAAAGGGCCTGCTCCGGTATGATCTTTCCGCTCACGGCATGTACAACAAGTGCGAAAAGCTCACAAAGGATAAGCTCCGCGTGGGCGATTTTGTTTTCAAACTCGATAAGACCGGCCGAGCGACTCATATCGGCTACGTGGTCGATACCGAGCTGAACGTTATCGAAGCAAGAGGCCGGGATGCGGGCGTTGTGAAGCTGCCCCTCACCGGCAACACCTGGAACGCTTACGGCAGGCCGCCCTTCTGGACGGAAGCGGAGGTCGCCGACTGCGAGGGCAGGTACATCTTCACCCGCGTGCTGAAGTACGGCCGCATCGGCGATGATGTGTGCGAGCTGAAGAAACTCCTCGCGGCAAACGGCTTTACAGGGCTAAATACAAATAACAGAAACTACTTCGGTTCCACCCGCAGCAAGGTCAAGGCATTCCAGAAGGCGAAGGGTCTAACCGTCGACGGTAAAGCCGGACCCGCGACCATTACCGCGCTCGGCGGATTCTATATGGCGTGACGGCATACCCCATCGGAGGATTATCCTTCGGTGGGGTTTAACATCTAATTCTTATAAATACTTCAGATTAAAGATTGCTAATATCCCTTTGGTAGAGATAATCAAAATGATTCTTAACCATATTGGCAACATTTACAATTGATTCTTTTTTGCTGATGTAATCTATATTTAAACGGTCATTTACCCCCTCAAACTCTTTAATGATGGCATTCCTATCTAACCTGGAATAGATGATGAATTTAGCCTTTATTTTTACATTGGGCCTGTCTTCTAACATTCTCTTAAGCATATCAGATCCAAAGTCTTGATGTTGTTTCACCTGAGAAAGCAACTCGGGATTTCTTGAAACATCAAGAATGAAAACATCAAAATCCGTATCTGCGTTCATATGCAAAACTTCATTAGGAGTAGTAGCCTTGTGAACACTGACATGGTAGGGTGTTTCGTTTTCAAAGGTCTCTATCAAAACTTGATATAAAAAATTTAATTGTTCGAGATCATCATCCATAATCAGAACTCTGTATTTCCACCTACAGCTAGGATAAATAAGGTTGGATGTTTTTCTGCTTTTCCGTTTCATAATATACTTTCTTTGTAATCCGTCTGGAGCAGTTGAGTTAAGATAGACATCGCGCCAACGGTGGAAATCAACAGTTACCGTATCGGTTGTTTCATCCCATTCATGCCAATAAAACCCAAAGTCAGAGTATTTGTCGTTGAAATCGGCAACTCCTTTTGCACATACAATATTAGGTATAGTTTCGGTGAAACCCTTAACATTTATTGGAATTGACATTTTATTAGGTTCTTCCTCTTTTTTGTGCGTATCACCACAAAGGTAGGCACTCACATTATAAAGGCTAAAGCGTCCCTGTAGACTCGTTTGCACTTCTTGCTTTAAATCATAGAAGCTATTGTGACCAAGAACGATAGTGGGGATATCGTCGTTATAAAACTGCTCCCACATATCGGAATCAGTGGCTTGAATGATGTCGAGCATTTGATTCTCTTTAATTCCCGGTTTATAGACAAGTGTTGTATTTAGATGAAGGATATTAAGCTTTCCTCTCCAACGCCTAAAATGGACACTTGCAGGAATAGTGTCTGCGATTGGATCGGGTACAGAAGGATATGCCCCGATTTTACGCGCAAACTGACAGTACGAAACATATGATTTCATGCGCAAATCAATATAGTCGTAATTTCCTTTGGCGATCTCCTCGATAGATTCATCATTCTGCTTTTTCCATTCAGGAACGGTATCTTTGAAAAGCGCCTCCATTAACTGGTCGTTGGATACATCGTGGTTTCCAGGAATTAGGAAAACGTCTTTCTCTTTTTTTAGACCCATTTCCGTAATCAATGCATTAATAAATTTGATAGCTTCTGAAAAATCTGCAGTCCAATAATTATGAAAATCACCGGTAATAACAAGCAGCTTTTTTCCAGGCTTTTTATCGAATACATGCTCCCTAACTTCGCGGAGGACGGTATCTCTCATATTTGAAAAAGAAAGGTTGCGTGTAAAATGAAGATCGGAAATATGGAGGATGGAAGTCGTTATTACCTCTGCTTCATTGGGCTCAACAAAGTTCGACGTTTTATACTCTGTAGCTGATTCATAAATCTGTTTTCGAAGAGCAGAAAGAGCATCCTCTAATGTACCGTATTTTTCTTTTTGCCTTATTCTCTTCTCTAATATTTCTTCGAAGCTTGCAACATCTATTTGAGCATGAAAGTCTAAATCTTTTCTTTGTGTTTGGATATCAATCAAACGGTTTAGATGACCTCTTAAAGGCTGAATAAACCTTGCACAGATGCTTAGATCACCATTTTCGATTGCAGTCATCACGGCCTCGCTGGAATCTGAGTCCATCTCCGATAATGCATTGTGAACATACTCTGCGGACTGTATGTATTTCTTAAATCTTATATCGGATTCCATCTGAATACTTGCTTGTATTTCATCATACTCTCGCAGCAAAGGTTCAAGGCGGATTATTAGAGAACGTATACTTTGGTATACATCTTCTATTCCGTGAAGAATAATTGGTGATGAATCGGTCATCGTAGGTATTAACAGAATGGCCGGGATATCCTTCTCGGAAAGATTATATTGTTGCAAAACCGGCGAAATATGAAGCGAGAGATTACGCATTGCTTCTTCACGCACCCAATAGTCTCTAGCATCTAAGGGATAGTCATCTTTAGAGACCTGAGGAGGAGTTCTATTTACTAATAGTAGACTTGAATTACCAGCGCGCTTATAAGCCTTTTGTTCATGAGTAAGAAGGTTATTAGCATGCTCGCGCGGATTGTTTGATTTAGACAAAAGAAACATAATCTTATCTCCTGTCAAATCATCGTATGAATCCCAATAACGTATGATATCATCATAACCCTTCGGCAAATCCTTTTCTCTGGCGAGAAGTACCATTACCCATAAAAAACCCCTTCGGAAAGCTGTTTTCAAGCAAAGGTTCAAATAGTCAATAATTGGATAATCTATAATTTCCATACCATCCTCCGGAGCTGTGTACTATGCTCCCCTTCTTAGTCCATTTCTACAGCCAACCAACAAAAGATTCAACATGCTATGTAACAAAGACGGTTATCCAATAAAACCCCTTGTTGATTTCTGCATAATTGATTATAGCATACTTGGGATATATAAACAATATTTGTTATCTCAACCTAGAAAGATGTTGAAACTATGAATAGGCATCTAAGTAAAGAATAAATCCACAATTTGGTCTTTTTGCTTGTTATTCCGTATAAGAGTATATGCAAAGAACGGAAGGAGGGAAGATATGTAATGATACAAACGGCAAAAACGGCCCTTCCGAGAAGAGACCCTCTTCTGGTCTTTTTCTTTTTGGGCTTTTTTCGAAAACCGTCAGTTTTGGCCTCCTCCCATGGCTACCAGATAGAGGACGGCAGTAAAGAGTCCTCGGAAAGGGGTAATGCCATGAAACACAAATTGAAGGTCAGTGTTTCAAAAGAACCGAAGACGGGCGGTATCGCTGCCGTCCGTAAAGTCTCCGTCCGTGAGCGGCTGCTTCGTATGCTTCTCGGTGAGATGCGTAGGGTCGTAGTTCTCATTCCCGGAGACAAGGTCGATGAGATCGCCATCAGCGAGGAGGTGAATACGGATGAGCGAACAGAGATCGAAGGCTGAAGTCGCCGAACTGCTCATGAAGACGGCGGACGGTCTGACCGCTCTCGCGGAAAGCGTGAGAGCCCTTTGCGGGACGCTTGCCGACAGCCCGCGGGAAGAAGCGAAGGCAAAAAAGCAGGCCATACCGCTTGAGAAGGTCAGGGGCGTGCTTGCCGAAAAGAGCCGCGACGGCTATACGGCGGAGGTCAGAGCCATCATTCAGAGCTTCGGCGCGGAGAGGCTCAGCGAGATCGATCCCGCCAACTTTGAGGCGGTGCTGAAGAAAGCGGAGGCGCTGGGCAATGGCTGATCACGCTGTACTGTCCGCGTCCGGCTCCCACAGGTGGCTGAACTGCACGCCGTCTGCGAGGCTGGAGCTTGAGTTCGAAAACACGGGCTCCGAAGCCGCCCGGGAAGGCACCGCGGCTCACGCCCTGTGCGAACACAAGCTGAAGCGCGCTCTCCGTATGAGGAGCAGGCGTCCGGTCTCGGATTACGGCTCCGACGAGATGGAGGAATGCACCGACGCCTACGCCGAGTTCGTCATGGAGCAGTATGAGGCGGCGAAGCAGGTCTGTAAAGATCCCGTGATCCTCATCGAGCAGAAACTGGACTTCTCCTGCTACGTGCCGGACGGCTTCGGCACCGGGGACTGCCTCATCATCTCCGATGACAGGCTCCACATCATCGACTTCAAGTACGGTATGGGCGTTCTCGTCGAAGCTGAGGACAATCCCCAGATGAAGCTGTACGCGCTCGGCGCTCTAGCGGTGTACGACGCTCTCTACGATATCCGGGAGGTGTCGATGACCATCTTCCAGCCGCGCCGCGAGAACGTGAGCACATGGACCATCCCCGTTGAAGAGTTGAAAGTCTGGGCGGAAAACGAGCTGAAGCCCAGGGCGAAGATGGCCTACGACGGCGAGGGCGAGTACCTCCCCGGAGAGTGGTGTACCTTCTGCCGCGCCGCCGTCCGCTGCCGTGCGAGAGCCGAGGAAAAGCTGAGGCTGGCGCAGACGGAGTTCCGTATGCCGCCTCTTCTCACCGACGCGGAGATCGAGGACATCCTCGCCGTGCTGCCGGATCTGACCAAATGGGCGAACGAGATCGCCGCCTACGCTCTTGACGCCGCGCTGAACCACGGCAAGGAGTGGAACGGCTTCAAGGTGGTCGAAGGACGCTCCGTCCGCAAGTACCGTGATGAAGCGGCCGTCGCCGAAGCGGCAAAGGAAGCGGGTTATAAGGATATCTACCGTCAGTCCCTTATCCCGCTGACCGAAATGCAGAGACTGATGGGCAAAGACAAGTTTGAGGAGATACTCGGCGGCCTCATCACAAAAGCGCCGGGCAGACCGACTCTCGTCCCCAAATCGGACAAGCGTCCGGCCATGAACGTTTCAAACGCCATTAACGATTTTAACGAAATTAAGGAGGATTATTAAAATGGCAAACAATACCAACAGGACCAAAGTCATCACGGGCGTCAACACCCGCCTGTCCTACTTCCACGGCTGGGAGCCCGTGTCCATCAACGGCGGCGCGGAGAAATACTCCGTATCCGTGCTCATCCCTAAGTCTGACGCAGAGACCGTCAGCGCCGTCAACGCTGCGATCGACGCCGCCATCGAGGAAGGCGTGGCTAAATTCGGCGGGAAGAAGCCCAGCAGGGCGGCCATCAAGCTGCCTCTGCGCGACGGCGACGCCGAGCGCGACGATGAAGCCTACAAGGGGCACTGGTTCATCAACGCAAATTCCACCACGGCTCCGCAGATCGTGGACAGACAGGTCAAGCCCATCCTCGACAGGAGCGAGGTCTACTCCGGGTGCTATGCCCGCGTCTCGCTGAACTTCTTCGCCTTCAACTCCAACGGCAACAAGGGCATTGCCTGCGGTCTGGGCAACATTCAGAAGGTCAGGGACGGTGAGCCTCTCGGCGGCAAGTCCACGGCGGCTGACGATTTCGCCACCCTCGCCGACGACGATTTCCTGGCGTAAGGAGGTGCGGACATGGAAGGTTCAACCGTAAGCGCAGTCACCGAACTGCTCGTCAACATCCTCATCGGCACTTTCTCCCTGGCGACCCTCACATGGGTGTTCGTCGGAATCCAGACGTTCATCAACGACCGCAGAAACGAAAAGCGTCAGGCTGAACGCGAAAAGCGCGACGCCGAATACCATGCGGAACGCATGAAGGAATTCGCGAAGTAAGGCTTCCGGGGCGGCATGGAGTTTCTCCCTCTGCCGCCTCATTTTCATTATGGAGGATCGGTATGAGAAATCTTGAAATCGACATTGAGACGTATTCATCGGTCAGCCTTCAGAAGTGCGGCGTGTACAAATACGCGGAAAGCCCGGACTTTGAGATCCTTTTGTTCGGATACAGCGCGGACGGCGGTGAGGTGCGCGTCATAGACCTCGCTTCCGGGGAGACTCTGCCGGCGGACGTCCTGTCGGCGCTGACCGACGATTCCGTGACCAAATGGGCGTTCAACGCTCAGTTCGAGCGCGTCTGCCTTTCACGGTATCTGTCAGACCTCGGCGTCAGCCTTGATCCTTTTCACGACCGTCATCCGCTTTCCACGGAATGCGCCCGTTTCCTGAACCCGGAGGCGTGGCGCTGCTCGATGGTGTGGTCGGCGTATATGGGGCTGCCCCTGTCCCTTGAGGGCGTCGGAGCTGTGCTGGGGCTTGAGAAGCAGAAGCTGACCGAAGGCCGCGATCTGATACGGTATTTCTGTATGCCGTGCGAACCTACGAAAAGCAACGGCGGCAGGCGGCGCAATCTGCCTCTCCACGGCCCGGCGAAGTGGGAACGCTTCAAAGCCTACAACATCCGCGACGTCGAAGCCGAGGCGCAGATACAGATGAAGCTGTCGAAGTTTCCCGTGCCGGAGGCGGTGTGGGACGAATACCGGCTCGATCAGGAGATCAACGACAGAGGCGTCTGCGTGGATATGCCGTTCGTGAAACGGTGCATCGCCCTTGATGCGGAGACGCGTGACAGCCTTACCGCCTCGATGCGTGAGCTGACCGAACTCGACAATCCCAACTCCGTGGTGCAGATGAAGTCCTGGCTATCGGACAACGGTGTGGAGACCGACACGCTCGGCAAAACGGCCGTGGCGGCGCTGATCGGTGAGACGGACGGTGATATCTCCGAGGCACTTCTGCTCCGTCAGCAGCTTGCCAAATCGTCTGTCAAAAAGTATCAGGCAATGGAGAATGCCGCCTGCGCCGACGGCAGATGCAGAGGGATGTTCCAGTTCTACGGCGCGAACAGGACCGGGCGTTTTGCCGGCAGGCTCGTTCAATTACAGAACCTGCCACAAAACCATATGCCGGACCTTCACGCGGCGAGGGCGCTTGTGAGGAGCGGTGATACGGATGCGCTGTCAATGCTTTATGACGATATCCCGGATACGCTTTCACAGCTGATACGCACGGCTTTCATTCCGAAGGAGGGCTGCAGATTTTATGTGGCGGACTTTTCGGCCATCGAAGCGAGGGTCATTGCCTGGTATGCCGGCGAAGCGTGGCGGACAGAGGTCTTCCGCAGCGGAGGCGACATCTACTGTGCGTCAGCTTCCCAGATGTTCAAAGTCCCCGTGGAGAAACACGGTTTGAACGGACACCTTCGGCAGAAAGGCAAAATCGCGGAGCTGGCGCTCGGATACGGCGGATCGGTCGGTGCGCTCAAGGCAATGGGCGCTCTTGAGATGGGACTTGCCGAGGAGGAGCTTCAGCCCCTTGTGAACGCATGGCGGCAGTCCAATCCGAACATCGTCCGTTTCTGGTGGGACGTCGATTCCGCCGTGAAAAAGGTCGTGAAGGAACGGAAGCCGCAGAGCGTAGGCGGCGTTAAGATGTTCTACCAGAGCGGAATGCTGTTTATAACGCTTCCGTCCTGCAGAAACCTTGTCTACGTCAAGCCCCGTATCGGAGAGAACCGCTTCGGCGGCGAGTCCGTCACCTATGAAGGAGTCGGCGGCACGAAGAAATGGGAACGCATCGAATCATACGGTCCCAAGTTCGTGGAGAACATCGTCCAGGCGACCGCCAGGGACATTCTGATGTACGCCATGAAAACGCTGCGTTGCTATGAGATCGTCGCGCACGTCCACGATGAGATCATCATCGAAGCCGACCCGCGAATGAGCCTCGACATCCTCTGCGAACAGATGGGACGCGTTCCGCCCTGGGCGGAGGGACTTCTGCTCCGTGCCGACGGGTATGTCTGTGAGTTTTATAAAAAAGACTGATATTTTCCCTCAAACCGTCAGTTTTCACCTCCTGCCAGGGCTACCAGGTAGGAGGTGTATTTCTATGAACATTACACAGATACAGGGCGCGTTCCGCCCGGAACAGATGATAAAGCGTACCGACGATGATATGCGCCGCGAATTCGCCTACATTGCTGCCGGACAGATCACGCAGAAACTGCTCGACAAGGGACTTATCACACCCGGCGATTTCGACAAGATCATGGCGAAAAACCGCGAAAAATTCTCGCCGGCAATCGCAAAGATTATGCCCTGAATGACTTGCTATTCCGGGCTTTCAGAGTGATATATACTATACCCCTTTAAGGACAGGAGGCGAGACAATGAAACGGATAACAAAGATCGACGCGGCGGCGAAGGAAACGAAAAAACTCCGCGTGGCAGCCTATGCCAGGGTCTCCACCGACTCCGCCGACCAGCTCATCAGCCTTGAAGCGCAGAAGGAGCATTACGAACAGGTCATCAAAAACTGCCCCAACTGGGAGTTCGCCGGACTATATTATGACGAAGGGGTCTCCGGCACAAAGATGGCAAAGCGCGACGGTCTGCTCCGTATGCTTGCGGACTGCGAACGCGGTCTTATCGACTATATCCTTGTAAAGTCCATCAGCCGCTTCTCCCGCAACACAGTGGAGAGCGTTGAGACCGTCCGCAGGCTCAGCGCAATGGGAATTTACATTTTCTTTGAAAAGGAAAATATCGACACGGGCAAGATGGAGGGCGAACTGATGCTTTCCATCATGTCGAGCCTTGCGGAAGACGAATCCCGCTCCCTTTCGGAAAACAACAAATGGAGCATCCAGAAGCGTTTCCAGAACGGCACCTATGTGATCGGCACTCCCGCCTACGGATATAAGAACGCGGATGGGAAAATGGTCATCGACGAGGAAAAAGCCGAAGTGGTAAGACGCATATTCGATTCGGTGCTGGAAGGCAAATCCGGCGGTACGATAGCGAAGGAGCTGAACGCTAAAGGCATTCCGACGGCGCGCGGAGTGCAATGGCGCGGTTCTGTTATCACGGCAATGATTCGAAACGAGACCTATACCGGTGTTGCAGTTTTTCAAAAGACATACAAGGACGATCAGTTCAATTCTCATGTAAACCACGGAGAACGCGGCATGTACCGCATCGAGGGCCATCACGACCCCATCGTCAGCGAGGAGGTTTTTCTGGCGGCGAATACCGCCGTGGACAACAACGCGAAGGAAAAAGGCATGGTGAGAAACAGCGGAAAATACTCTGTAAGATACGCTCTTTCCGGAAAGATATTCTGCGGCGAATGCGGCGGGAAATGTAAACGGAAGAAGATCTACGGGGACATCTGGTACGGATGCGAAACGCATGCCAGAGAAAGCAAAAAGTGCAGGCAACTTCCGGTCCGGGCTGATATGGTCGAAGCTGCGTTCGTGAATATGATGAACAAGCTGATCTACGGACGGGATGCCGTGCTTCTTCCTATGTCCGGCAGACTGCTCGGCGGCGGGGACAAAGAGATTATTGACCGCCTTGCGGAAATAAACACGGAACTGGACGCTGTTGCGGAACGCAGGCAGGCGGCGGACAAGTTCTTTGCCAAGGGGCTGCTTGACGCAGCCGTCTATCGCGAAGAACTGGATGAACTGGCGCGGAAGGAAAAGGAACTGCACACGGTTCGGGCAGGTATTGAGGGAGACCCCAATCTTGATTCCGACCGTCAGAGAGCGCTGAACGAGCTGCTACGGTACACTGCAAAGGCGGAACTGCTGACGGCATTTTCCGATGAGGTTTTCACAAAGCATGTTGACCGCGTCATTATTTTCAGCAGAAAGGAAGTCGGATTCGCCATGAAGTGCGGCCCCGTCTTCCGGGAAAGGATATGAGGCTATGGAACACACACCGTTCGGATATGTGATCGTTGACGGCAGACCGAAAGTACACGATATGGAGGCCGCGAGGCTTGCCGCGCTCTACTCGGCATACCTTCTCGGAATGTCGTACGAAAATGCCGCCGAGGTGGCAGGCATCAAAGCGACTCACAGCATGATCAAGCGTCTGCTTCACAATAAACGGTATCTTGGGGACGACATTTACCCCCGGATCATCGATGACGATACGTTCAATGCCGTGGAGGCGGAACGGCTGAAGCGGGAGAAAAAGCTCGGCAGAGACAACATTCCGCCAAAGGAAAAGCCCGTTCCCGTTATATTCACGGAGTTCAGAACAAAAAAGGCAGCACAGAAATTTACCGACCCTATCACGCAGGCTGAGTACGCATACGGTCGGATAGAAGGCAAGGTGAACGAATAAATGGCAATGGCTCAGAACATCACATTCATTCCGGCGGTAAAAACTGTGGGAACGCAGAAGCCGGCGGAGAAAAAACAGAAGGTGCGCGTCGCCGCCTACTGCCGCGTTTCCACGGAGTTCGAGGAACAGGAATCCAGTTACGAAACGCAGGTGGCGCACTACACCTCCTACATCAACGGAAATCCGGAATGGGAAATGGTCGAGGTGTACGCGGACAACGGCATCTCCGGCACCCGCACGGCGAAGCGCGAGGCTTTCAACCGTATGATAGCCGACTGCGAGGCGGGTCGCATCGACATGATTATCACGAAGTCGATCAGCCGATTCTCCCGCAACACGGTGGACTGCCTCAAGTACACGCGGAAGCTGAAGGAAATGAATATAGCCGTATTCTTCGAGAAGGAGAACATCAACACGCTCGATGCCAAGGGTGAGGTGCTTATGACCATCATGGCAGCGCTTGCGCAGCAGGAATCAGAGTCCCTGTCGGCGAACGTCCGTCTCGGCATCCAGTTCCGCAATCAGCAAGGGAAAGTTCAGGTCAACCACAACTGGTTTCTCGGCTACACGAAGGACGAAAGCGGGAAACTGGTCATCGTACCGGAGGAGGCCGAGGTGGTCAGGCGCATTTACCGCGAATACCTGGAAGGCGCGAGTTTTGTGAAAATACGGCGAGGGCTTGAAGCCGACGGCATCCTCAACGGCGCGAAGCACACCCGCTGGCATGAGACGAACATCCGGCAGATCCTAACAAACGAAAAATACATCGGCGACGCGCTTCTTCAGAAGACCTATACGGTCAGCGTTCTCGACAAAAAGCGCAGCATGAACGACGGTGCGATGCCGAAATACTATGTGGAGGGCTGTCACGAAGCCATCATCGACAAGGAGACATTCCTTCTGGTGCAGGAAGAGCTGGCAAGGCGCTCCGCTCTGTACAAGGGCGGCAAAAAGCGTGTGTACAGTTCAAAATACGCGCTTTCCGGCAATGTGGCCTGCGGTCACTGCGGCAACATCTACAGGCGTGTCACCTGGTACGTCGGCGACACGAAGCCCGTGGTATGGCGGTGCGTCAGCAGACTGACCCCCGGAGAGGAATGCGTCGGAAGAAGCGTACCGGAGGAGGAACTGCATGCCGCCATTGCCTCAGCCGTGAACATGACCTATGCCAACAGGGACGACATCATTCCGGTGCTGAAGGAGAATATCGAGTCGGTTGTCGGCTGCGACGTCGATGAAGAGATCGAGGTAATCGACAATATGATTCGCAAGAGCCAGATGGATCTTCTCGATGCCGGCAAGGATGAAGCCCGTATACAGGAGATCGGAGAAAGGATTGTTTCTCTGCGCGAAAGGCGGCAGGACGTTCTCACGCAGGCGGCTTTGAAAAAAGACAAGATCGACAGAATAAAGGCTATGATTCGATTCATCGAGGAACAGACCGGCGAGGCGGAATACAGCGAGATACTCGTCCGAAGAATGGTCGAGAAGGTCACAATCCACGATGACAGGATCACGGTCGAGTTCAAATCCGGCCTTGCGATAGACGTGGATGCGTAGCAGCACAGAAGCAATAAGGCACTCGGAATTTTCCGGGTGTCTTTTTCTGCGTGTTGTGTTGAAAAATTCATAAACTTGTGGTATAATGAATTATCTTGTCAGTGCAATTGTGTTTCACCAAAAGCGAGGTGCATTATGGTAAAAAATGATTTTGATATAGACGTTAAGGTCAAATGTCTGGAGGAGCGCATCACCCAGGCGCAGCTTGCGGAGATGGTGGGGACTTCGGCCCCGTACATCAGCAGGCTGATAAATAAGAAGGACGGCATCGTGAACAAGGTGTTCGTGGAGATGCTTGAAAAGCTGGGTTACGATATCCAGATCACGTACATGAAGAGAGATGTTTAGTCTTCAGTTTAATCTTACTGTAACGGAGGTTTATTGTATATGATTTCGGAAGAACTGAAAAGTATAGTTGATGTAATAAGTAACCAGGGGAAAATGCTGTTTTTCGATGGAGTTACCGAAGAACAAATTAACCAGTTTGAAGCTGAAAACAATGTCAAGCTCCCAACGCAATACAGAGAGTGGTTAATGCTTTCAGATGGCGGCGAGTGTTTTTTGCCCGCCGGTGTTCAGTTTTATGGAATTGAACACAAGCCGATTATTGATATTAATAGCGTTGACAGACCTGATGACAAGTATATAGTAATCGGCGCATTGGCGACAGGCGATCCTATTCTCTGCGAGAGGGATGGAGAAAAAATCTCCATTTACAATCTTGAAGGCGGACGGATCGAAGAAGATGAAGTTTATGAAGATTTTTATTCATTCCTGAAGGATCTTTATGACTTGCTCGGGATAGGAGAGTGATCCTATGTCGAGAAGAACAGCTGATGCGAGTAAAGCAATCAGACTTGCTTGGGAAAAGGAACAGCAGCGTGTATTAGAGGGTGAAGGTACACGAGATTGGACCGAAAAACAGCAGCAGGATATTATCGACCGGGGTAAAGCCTACGATGAAGATGGAAAAGCCTTTGAAGGACAGCATATGAAAAGTGCGGCGGAGTATCCTGAATTTCAAGGTGAACCTGATAATATACAATTCCTTACTCATCAAGAGCATTTTGAGGCTCACCGTGGGAATTGGCAGAATCCTACAAATTGGTATTATGACCCTATAAACAGACAGTTCCATGATTTTGGTGATGGAAAATATATTCCATGCGAGGTAATTAAACTAAGCGCACCAATCTGTACAGAAGGTTCAGCGGTGTTGAATGAAAACAATTCCACCCCTGAGAAAAAACCTGTTAAGAGTGAGCCTGAAATCGCGGATGAGATAAAAACCGAAACTATTAACGCAGAGAAAAAAACCATTGCTGCGAAAAGTGATAGTCCGAGAGTTGATTCAGCCCCAATTACAAATCAATCCGAATCACTTATTATCCGTGGATTTCACAAGGTAACAGATGGGTGGAAAAACTTTAGAACCAATCACCCTATATTGTCTTCAATTATAGTTGAGGGAACGAAAATTGCTGCTGGAGCAGCCTTATCTTATGGGGCTTCAAGAGTTACAGGTGGTTCACATAGCAGCTCTCATAACACCGGTTCAAGTATTAGTGGGTCCTCCGTAAACTCTTCTGGAACGAGTAAAGCTGCAGAAACAATTGCTTCTGCTATTTCGGACAGCTTGGAACACGGTACACATGCTTCGCCTATTGAACATACCGTTTCTGGATATACGCGTCATTGGAATGGTAAAGAAATCCATGTTGCTCCATATACGCGTGGAGGTAAAAAGTAACGGAAGCGGATTTGAATTGGAAGGAGGTATTGACATGCTTTTATTCTCTACTGTTTTATCGATTAATGATACAATGAGCAAAGACGATTTTATTCGCCTTGCCATCGAATGGAATCAAGGAAGTCCTCATAAAGAAAACGTTATTCCCGGGCTGGTTTGGAACGGGGAAAGAAACATTCGATATGGAGACGATTCTTTGTGGCTTGCCATAGAAGAATACCGGAATCAGAATACCATTGCCATACGCTATGAAAAGACCGAAACTGACGGTGTGGTTTGGGATACTGACTATGTCATGAACTTTAACGACATGAAAATGTCCGTTCGCCTGGATAGAAGTTATCTTGAATCTGCACTGACCGTCGAATCCGGCTTCTCAACACCTCACTTTATTTCACTCCTGGTAGAAAAGGGCTACATAAAGGATGATAATAATCTCCCCGTGTCCAATCGACCCGTTATTATCGATAAGGACAATTTGGACATCCTTGTTGATGTCATTAATGGGGTCAGCCATTATCGTTTGCCGGTTGTCTATATTTCTAAAACATTCTTCGGAGAGGATCCGGTGAATGTGAAATGGATTGCCAGCCGGCTCAAAGGGGTTGCCCATGTACTTGTCCAAAAGGAAGGCGGGCTAAACAGTCGGTTAAGACGCGATTGTGACGATAAGAATGAATACTATGGCGCAATCGGCATCTACTACCCTAACCAAGCAGTAGGACACAAGAGATTTCTTTATCGTGCCTATGAAGGCAGTGATGATATTTTAATGGAGAGGGTTATACGAAGCGTAATACAGTATAGCAACTCTCAAATGGTGGATACGCTTTACACATGGTCTGGAGTTAATAACGCACTATTACGCGACAGGTATAGCAGCCAGAAAGAGGAACGGCTTGCAGCAGAACTTGAAAAGGCCAAAGCACTCAATGATGCTGACGAATTGATTGCGTATTTTGATGATGATATAAAGAAGCTTCAACAACAGGTTGAGCAATTAACAAAAGCAAATGATGCATTATCTTATGAGAATCAGGGTCTAAAAGCCAAACTCGACTCGACAGAAGATGTTGCTATTATTTACCTCGGCGTTGAGGACGAATTCTTCCCAGGGGAAATAAAAGAGATGATATTAGAGGCGGTTGCTGAAAAGTTAAAAAACACAGCCGCCAAAACAAGAAGATATGATGTTTTGGCAGATATTATCCAAAGGAATGGATTTGAAGGTGCGTCTGAAAAAAGAGCGAACACAATAAAAATTCTCCTTAGAGACTATAGGACGATGAGCGGAACTTTGCGGCAGGCGCTAATGGATTTGGGATTTACCATTACCGAAGACGGTAAACACTATCGGCTTACTTACTATGGAGATGGTAGATACAAAACTACGGTTTCTAAAACAGCAAGCGACCACCGAGAGGGAAAAAACATTGCATCGACCATCATAAAAAACATGTTTTAAAGTCACGAAATCTGATGAAGCAGTATAATCGATCCGGGTGTCCTGACTCAACTGGTCAACAGCATATTCCTTACGTCGAGGGTCGTGTGGACAGCGTAGATAACGGCATTTTTATTCACGCCATTGTCCCAAGGCATGTGGAGACGGTGTGTTTATTGTCCAAACTTCAAAGCAAGGAACATATCGAGATCGAAGTGACTATGGACGAGATGGATTTGACTTCGGCAGAGAGTAAAGCAACCTACGAGGAAATCCGGGAATACGTTTTCGAGCATACCGGACTGAAAGTCAGCCACCTCTATATCGCTCAGGTAAAGCAGAAATACGGCATCATTGGGCGCGAGAACTATAACAAGCCGAAGTCTGAAAACGCCAAACAGCCCCAATGCCCGCCGGATAAGGAAAATGCGATTATGGAAGCATTGAAGCACTTTGGTATGATTTTGTAGATGCCTTTTGAAAGAAATTGCAGGTGGCGGTCGGTACCAAATGATCTTTCGCTAACAAGCTGTCTAAAAGTTAAACTGTCAGTATAAGAATGCTAACGAAGGTGCGTAAAACACGGAACTGCGATATTGGGAATAGGCGACTAAAACAAGGGGAGTGCAGAAGGGGTCCTACATTAGGGATTTGATTTTCCCTGAAAGAATCGGCATAGTCGTGAAATGCGGCTATGCCGTTTTTCGTCCTGTTCGGGGATGTCTATTGCCCCGATGCAATTGTAGATAATACGGATTCTCTGTACCCTCTGGCCATCGACCTTTTCGGTTTTGAAGACCAGAATTTTCTCCACGAATTCCCGGATGATCTGTGCGTCCAGTTCCTGAATGTCCGTGTACTTGCGTACCAGCGAAAGGAAATAATCTGCGTTGATGGCTTTCTGCCGTGCATCGGACAGAAGCTTTTCCAGCTCGGCGGCCCGTTCGGTCAGTTGAGCTTGCTCCGCCTCGTATGTAGCCGACATTTTCGCAAACCGCTCATCGCTGATCTTGCCTTACACGTTGTCTTCGTAAATTCGCTGAATCAGGGTATCCAGTTTGGTAATCCGAGCCTTGGCCTCGTCATACTCACGGCGGCTGTCCCTGATCTCCTTTTCGAGAGCCTTTTCAGAACTCTTGGTAACCAGCTGTATGAACTCCGCCTCGTGGTTCCGGGCATAATTCGTGACTCGCTGTAGGTCATCGAGGAGAAGCTGCTCAATCACCACATTCCGGATCTGATGGGAACTGCATCCGCCTTTGACCTTTCGGTAGCTGGCGCATACGAAGTACTCTTTTTCGTGTGGCCGGTCTTTGCCCCTGACCTGATACAGTTTCGCTCCGCAATCGGCACAGAACAGCATTCCGGAGAGCATCGGCATGGCACCGAGGCGGTCCACCCGTCTGCGTCCGTCCCGTATGCGTTTTACGGCATCGAAGACGCCTTGCTCGATAATGGCCTCGTGGGTGTTCTCGAACACAGCCCATTCAGAAGGATCGTTGTTGAACTTCTTCTTGATTTTGAAGGACTTTTTATGGGTCTTGAAGTTCACCGTGTGGCCCAGATTCTCCTGCTTATCGAGGATATCCGCTGCGGACCGAGGAGACCACGCATAGATGTCATCCGGCACCTTTCCGGGCGTTTTCACACCGATGGATTGCAAGTGCGCCGTAGGAACGGGTATCTGCCGCTCGTGCAACTCCTGTGCGATCTGTGAGGGGCCATAGCCCTTCATGCATAAATCGAAAATCGTCTGCACCACCTTTGCGGCCTCCTCGTCCACGATCCAGTGCATATTGTCCTCAGGGTCTTTCAGATAGCCGTAAGGCGGATTCGTGCAGAGCGGCTTTCCAGCCTGGCCCTTTGCCTTGAATACGGCACGGATTTTCTTGCTCGTATCCTTGGCGTAGAACTCGTTCATGATGTTGAGGAACGGGGTGAAATCGCTCTCGGTCTGGCTTGCGCTGTCCACGCCGTTGTTTATGGCAATGAACCGCACATCCGCCTCCGGGAATGCTATCTCGGTGTAGTATCCCACCTTTAGATAATCCCTTCCGAGACGGCTCAGGTCTTCTTGTGTCAAGTAGGGACTAAAAAAATTTTGAGAATTTACAAGCCGTTCATAGGCGGACAACCACCCGTGAACGGCTTGCATGTAAACTAAACTCATAATGAATCCAAGCAAATTCATCATGCCCTGCGAAGTTCTGTCAAATGTAGATAATCTGACAATACGATCATGGCTTACATGTAGCTTTCGACTCCGAATATCAACCAGCTCCACATGTGGACGGAAATTGCCTCACCACGCAAGCGCGAACACGTACAAACGCAACCAGCTCCACATGTGGACGGAAATTGCAGCGGCTTTTGAAAAGAATATTGCTTTTTCCTGTCTAAAGTGCTATAATCGGTATATACCGGAAACAAAGGGGGGCGTATCTATGCCAAGACCGCCGCAGTGCCGTCGGATTTGTGATGTACCACAAGTTGATACCTTCTGCCCAAACGGGTGCGAGAATACCGAGCCGATCCTGCTGACGCTGGACGAGTACGAGGTCATCCGGCTGGTTGACTTGGAGCAGCAAACCCACGAGCAGTGTGCCGCACAAATGGACATTTCCCGCTCTACCGTGCAGGAGATTTACGAAGTCGCACGGCGCAAGATCGCAGCGTGTCTTGTCCACGGGAAATCGCTGCACATCACAGGGGGAAACTACCGTATCTGCGGAGGACAGGATATATTTAGAGCAAAGGGACACTAATAAACATGGAAACTACCGTATCTGCGGAGGACAGGAGGCAGCCCACTGCGGCCGCTGCTGCCGGACGCAGAGAGCCAACATGGAAAAATCAGGCAAAACTTGCAAAGGAGATTCCATTATGAAAATTGCAGTTACCTATGAAAACGGTCAAATCTTTCAGCATTTCGGCCATACCGAACAGTTCAAGCTTTATGAAGTTGCGGACGGCAAAATCACTCATGCGGAAGTTGTTGATGCCAACGGCAGCGGTCACGGCGCACTGGCAGGCTTCCTGATGCAGAACGGCGTGGACACTTTGATTTGCGGAGGCATCGGCGGCGGTGCGCAGGCAGCTCTGGCCGAGGCGGGCATCAAGCTCTACGGCGGTGTCAGCGGGGACGCTGACGCAGCGGTGAACGCATTGCTCAGCGGAAATCTGGGCTACGATCCCAATGTTCACTGTGACCACCATGACCATGAGCACGGCGAAGCTGGTCACACCTGCGGTGACCACGGCTGCGGCAAACATAGCTGCCATTGATATGGAACGCACACTGACACAACTTCCGTTCTGGTCTTCCTTGACTAAAAAGGAGCAAGAAACGCTGCGCCGAAGCGCCTTTGTCCGTCATTATGAAAAGGGCGCGTTCATACACAGCAGCGACAGCGAATGTCTTGGAATGCTGTTCGTCCTTTCCGGTGAAATTCGCACCTATCTTCTCTCCGAGGAAGGGCGAGAAGTCACATTGTTCCGGCTGTATCCGGGCGAACTATGCGTGCTTTCTGCCTCCTGTGTGATCAGTCAAATCACCTTTGATACGCAAATGACCGCAGGACCGGATACGGACGTTCTGATTATCCCTGCAAATGTCATCGCTGCGCTCAAGGAGCAAAATCTTCATGTCCGCTGCTTCCTCTATGAGTTGGCAACGAAACGGTTTTCTGATGTGATGTGGGCGATGCAGCAGATCATGTTCAAGGGATTGGATCGGCGGCTGGCAGAATTTCTCCTTGCCGAAGCGGAGCGTACCGGCTCCGACACGATACGCATGACCCATGAGCAGATCG
>OLRF01000081.1_pt1 | contig 140526 bp, 103 predicted proteins | sample 1672061 | NCBI WGS metagenome assembly OLRF01 (sample SAMEA3136641, study PRJEB25190) | human gut metagenome | reverse complement strand
AAGAGCTGGCAAAGGCCGAAACAGAGTTGGCGCAGACCCGACGGGAGATCAAGATTGATAAACTGAAAGGCGTGGCAGTAGATGCCACGACGAAAGCCGTCGAAAGGATCGGGGCGTTGTTCCACGACCCGAAGCCCGCGAGGTATGAAAAGCAGATTGCAGATTTGCAAGGGGTAATTGCCGACAAGGACAAGTGCATTGGGCAACTGCAACAAGAGATTAAGACCATGCAGGCCGGACACGATAAAGAGAAAGACGAAATCAAACAACGGATGTACGAAGCGGTAAAAGCCTTGATGCGTGTCGATGACCTATTCCCGCATGTGAAGGGACTGTTGAAATGGGAAAACTATTGCAAGGATATCGGGCTGAACAAGGAGTGGACGAAGGCCCTATTTACGATGCAACCTTACAGATACACGGGGGAACTGCACTCGATAAGGTATAATCATACGTTCCGGGCCAGCGATGTCGTTCTGCAACTCAAACCCGACAAGGACGGCCCCAGCGGATTCCGGTTCACCATAAACGGAAAGGACGGCGACGAGTGGTTCAAACAACAACGGAAGGAGTTTTACCAGAAAATAGGAATCGACATTGAGCGAACGGAGTAAAGGCAGGGAATGAAGATTTAACCACGAGCGGGACGGAACCGAAAGGCCGTCCCGCTTGCGGTTTTAAACCAAAATAGATGGCCCCAAATTGAAATAACATTGTTCAGAATCAATATTGATTTTCAGAAACTTTTTGGCGTAATTTGCGATTGTTTTTATATGAGTGTTGTTCAATGTGAAAATTATTTTCTATTTTTGTCTTGTCGCGCAAGCGGCAGACATACAGAAAGTGTTTTCGCACTGTCCTAATCTGAAAATGTGGCAATTTTCAACGAATCAAGGACAACGAACGGCACTCATTTCTTGTTAGCATATGGCAAGGCGTATTTTTGTGCGCCTATATCCCATATCTATCAAGTGTGGGGTATTGCATCTTCGTTTATTTGATTCGGGTTCGCCACAACCTTCAGATTGATAAACGAAATCGGCTCCACACTTTCTTTTTTGTAAATCGGCTGAATTGGCGCCTGTCAGCAAGAAATTCGATTGTATGATGGAAGACCGCTGGAAGTGTCAAAACTGCGGAAATTCCGTGCCGGACGGATTGACCGTATGTCCGAAATGCGGATTCGGACTGGTTAAAAGCGGATTCGATGAATTGCCGTGGCTAACGGCAGACGGTTTGGAGAAAGTTGAACAGAAAGTCAAAGTAGAAATTCCGTTTATTTTGTATTTGGGGGCTGTCAGTTCTATTATTTATTGGCCATTGTAGTTTATAATTTATGTAAAATTAAAATTATGAAATCTTTCGTTTATAGGTATATTTTATACTTAATCGTCGTTCCTTTCATCTCTTGTAACTCGGATTTGCGTATCGAAGGAACGTATGATTGTGCTGATTCAAATGATCCGATGAAAAGCATCATTATCTCCGAAGCAGATCAAGCAGGATTTGTTTCCATCTATTACGTAATGGAATCTCCGTATTCATCAAATGTCGAGCAAATAATTTTCGCACAAGATAAAAGCAAACCTGGCAGAACATCCGATGGCAGGTTATTGCTCGAAAGTGAATGGGGACAATTGATCTTCGAAAAACCTCAATCCTTCATATTCGTTATTCCGTCCGGGACGGAAATAAATTTCGGAAATACATTCAGCATAACCGCACCATATGGAGAGCAACGCCTCGAATACCGCAAAACGTCGCGTCCCGGGGCGGATAAACTGGCTGGGACGATGATTTCCAACTTTAAGAATACGCTCGAATTGGCTCAACGGCGCGAATTGGAAGAGCGGAAACGACGCGAGTCACAAGCGATAGTAATCGAACCTTACCTGTGTAAATTCGAACTCGATCGTTATGACAGAGTTATATTCAGATTCAAGGCCGACCTTCGGAATGCATCGCAAAAAACATTTATCGATGCAGAATTTTATGAAGAATATATCGCAGGAGAAAATTGGGTCGGGGAACCTTACACCCGCGACCGATTGGCTACATGGGTTTCCTTTTACTTTAATAAAGAATATGTTTTACGAGGTGATTATAGTCGCGCATGGGTGGATTCCGGGATTCCCCAAGTTTCTTTCGATAATCCGTGGAGACCGCAAGAGGCAAAGCCTTTCGAGATTACCTTGTCGGTTTATGACGACGATGCCGTAACCGAAGGTTTTACAACGTTCGAGGCTAAAAGTTGCATCCTTTATTTCAATTTAACGGTCGAAGACCCCGATGGTCGAAGAATTCCTATGAAAATGAAATTCGATCTGACGGATACATGGCAGGATTTTATTAACAAGTAGGTATTGGCGGATATTATGAAACAGTTCTATTTTTCAGTGTTTTTATGTGTTTGTTGCATAATTACCTGCAAAGGACAAAAAATATTTGTTGACTCTTTGATGCCTTTAGTCTTTCAGGAACATTACACGGATACTCGTGCTGACGGCATAAATAAAAAAGCATATATCGGATTGCGGGTCTTCATTTCCCCGCAAAGTCAAGGATTTGCCATTTGTGGCAAAAGGTTGAACAAGTTGACTCCGATTACTCCTTACACGAATAAATATTATCGTATTCTGGATGTAGTATCGTCGAATACTCTGCGCAAAGAGATGGAAAGCCGCCAAAGTCTTTTTTCGTTCGGAGCGATGTCGTCGAATGAGTGGCCGGACAAGATTGGATCGGATCGGGATATCGTCAAGTTGCAGGAAGAGGAAAGTGGCGAAATAATATATTATACGGAACCGAATAATCTGATTTCTATGGCTCTTTTCGAAAATCGACAAAAAAAGTATTCCGATAAACAATATGTCTATGTTGACAAAATCTCTTCTGAATATCATGATCCGTTTACGAAACAGGTCGTGTCCGTAGCACCTCAAAGCGAATGGTATAGCTTATATACCATCCTGTTACAACCGCAAGGTACACCTCAAGAAGGTGCTATTCTGAAGAACGATGCCGGAAAATCCATTTTTATCAATAGTTGCTCGCTTGGGGTATTAGAGAGAAGATTTAAAGAAAAACAACTCATTCGTGACAAACGCCAAGAGACACAGAATCAAATAAGAACACTCGAAGAAAATACGAGTTATGAACTGGTTGAACCTTATGACAGTTTAGCTCCGATTGAAATATTTTACGGTCACGATAATTCTTCAACGAGAAAATACATCGGACAACGGGTATTTCTGCCTTTGCATCATGCAAATCAACAAGATAGGGCCAAATACGACTTATTTACGAACAAGTATACCTATTTTGAGTTTGGGGCGCCTTATTGTGATACCGAGATTTTTTACGACAATATAGCTACTTATTTATATAAACCCGAAGAGTTGAACAAAAAAATCGTCCATGGCAATAGCAATGCAGGAACCCCAACGAGAGGATATGCATATTATCAATCAAATTTGGATAGTATAAGCAATCATTATTATTTGATCAACGATATTATTCCTTTTAGGAATCAGACTAAATTACAAGGACTCAAGATAGCGTATTTACGGGAACTGGAGCGTAATGCAAGTGTAATATATACTCCGAATCGTCATTATGCAACATTGATAAAAGGAAATGATTGGCATATCATTGAATTGATTCGCGAAGATACGCGAGACACGGTTTATACTCTAAACATATTTCAATTCGTATCGGATGGCTATTTGACTAAAATACGAGATGTTTTTGAAAGGAAGAATCTGATAGCAACCAATGTGTGCCGTATTCATGATTTGCTATCCGGCAATACGCTTGAGTTTGACAAATCCGAAAAGATATATTGTCAATCTATTGAGATATATGACGGAAAAATCATCGGAAAGTTTGTGGCGGATGTCGATGGTCAACAGAAACAAATTGCATTCAATATCGAACCTCGTTTAAATGATGTTTACCTCGACCGTATTTTAGATTTCGAAGACAGGAGTATGCTTGCCGTGAAAAGTTTTTCCATTGAAGATTTCGTAGTGGAAAAAGTTGTAGATGATGTCGCCAATAAGATACGAATGGAAATAGCAAAGAGAGAACAACAGAAACGAGAGGAGGCACAAAGAAAGTTACAGCAGAAAGAGGCCGCTAAAAGAGCTATTAACTTAAAACAGATTCAATAAAATGATTTACACTCCTATTTGTAACGAAACCGGAAAATCGCAGAACGATCATCGGTTCGTGCTGGAGCAACCCGGCAAAAAGATGCTGTTGGTCGTCGGCCTTAATCCGAGCACTGCGGACGAAACACATCCCGACCCGACGACGCACAAAGTCATGGGATTCGCCGAGGGCGGCGGTTACGACGGATTTGCAATGTTGAATCTTTCATCGGAACGAGCGACGGATAAATGGAGTTTATCGGCAACATTGGACGAACCGATGCACCGGAAAAATCTGGATGTCGTGGCCGATCTGCTGCAACGTTATCCGGCAGCGGACATATTGGTCGCTTTCGGAAACGATATTTCGGCGAAACCTTATCTGAAACAATGTTTTCGGGATTTATACGACGTGTTGCGTACAAGTCGGGGCCAATGGTTCCAAATCGGGAAACTCACGGTGAAAGGAAATCCCCGCCATCCGCTTTATGCCCGATACGACTGGGGATTAGTGCCGTTCGAGGTAGAAAAATATATGACAAAATTTAAATAACGATTGACAATGAAAAAACTGTTTTTTGCAAGCCTGTGGGTTTTGGCTTGTTTGGCCGTAGCTTGTTCCGATGAAAAAGATGAACCGAACGACGTGCCCGGATCAATCATCGGCGAATGGGTATTCCAGAAGAACGAATATTACCGGAACGGGAAATTGATTGATAGTTTCACGGCCGTGGAGGACGAGGATAAGATGGTTGCGATTTTTCGGGAAGACGGAACCTATCGTTATTACGATTATCCGCCCAAAGGGTTTTACGACGGGACTTACTCCTATGATGAAACGGCGGGAATATTGACGACCGATGACGGAGATAATCGGCAAATCTGTCGCGTCGAAATGTCGGGTTCGACGATGAAATGGATTTACGATGAAGGCAACAATGAAGAACTTATCGAATATTATACGCGAAAACAATAAATTCGGAAAAGTTGCCTAACGAACTTACTTTTATATTTCACTCCTGCCAGACATACTTTTGGCAGGGGTTTTTAATATCTACAAAATTAGTTAAGACAAGGAATTTACTTTGAAAACTAAAGATATTTTTGTATCTTTGTGTTAACCAAGTGCAACACAGGGTGAAACGATGCAAATCGGCTGTGGGCTATTCGGTGTACTTAAAGTGAGGTCAAAGTATAAAAGACTGATATACGGCGGAATACGGGAAAGGTTCATTTTCCTCTCTTTTCGTAACTTGCATAAAACCCTTTAATCTTATTGCCTGTTTGTCATCGAAGCCAGTCCTGAAAAAGGTAAGTAATAAGAAATAAAAGAGAAGAAGGTACGAGGCTCATAACCTCGTGCCTTCATTTTGTATTTAGCACTTGAATCGAATATTTTTGCAAGTTCAAAGAAAATTGCTATCTTCGCATAAGTTATTTAGAGGAGTAAAACACAGTGCAAATATCGGAAAAATGAACCGTTGCTTAATCGTTACCTCTAATATTCTCTTTTTACGCAAGCTACTTATAATCAACGAGTAGCACCTATCAAACGGTTATTTCAACGGAAATAACGGCTCCATTAGAGATTATATAGAATCTGACATTTAGGTCATTTTGCAAGAGGCTCCCTGAACTTAATCTTCAAATATGCAGCCAGTCTCGATAAAAAATACTAACTTTGCATTTGTCAATTAATTGCGTTGATAGCTTTAAATAAATTATTGAAACAGGATGTAAACACTTTCACTGTCTGATGGGCTTCATTTTGCAGATAGTAGAAGTGTTTTATTTTAATAGAAGTAAAATGTTATGGGTGCGTTTAGTGAAGATAGCAGAGTAAAATTCCCCACTCTTATGCATCTCATGAGGATGGGGTATAAATACATATCTCAAAAGGGACTGTTCACTAAGTATGTGACAATTCCGAAAACGGAATCCGATGCTCTTACGAACATCTTGCTACAACCGTTTTCAGAAGCTTATTTGCGCCTGAATCCTCTGTCTACACAAGGAGATGCAGACGTTATGCTTCATCGTATTCAGAAGTCGCTCAACAACGACGATCTTGGCCGGCAGTTTTACAAAGAAATACTGCTTGACACCACGAACAAAATAATCGACTTGTCTTCTCCCGCGAACTTCATTCGCAACAACACGTTCCAAGTGGCAACCGAAATGACTTGTGGAGATTTGTCAGGCGATAACTTCCGTCCCGACATAACCATTTTCGTCAATGGCTTGCCTCTGGCTTTTATTGAAGTGAAAAAGGAGAACAACCATGAAGGAATCGATGCTGAGCGTAACCGTATGAAGACTCGGTTTGCCAATCCTTGTTTCCGCCGTTATTTGAATATCACGCAAATAATGGTATTCAGTAACGATATGGAATACGACGAACAACTGAAACAGGGAGCTTATTACGCTACTATCGGCAAAACCGATACCCTCTATAATTGCTTTCGCGAGGAAGGACAAGATAGTTTCCCTATTCAGAAAAGATATAACACGGTTTCTGCCGAGGACGAGGAGATATTGCTGCGTGACAACAATGTGCCTCAATACAAAAACAATAGTGAGTACAAAACGAATTGCAAAGTCGAGACGCCTACCAAGCGCATTTGTGAGAGTTTGTTCAGTTTTGAACGTTTCTATTTCTTCTTGCGCTATGGAATAGCCTATGTAGACCATCCCAATGGACTACAAAAACACATTATGCGCTATCCGCAAGTATTCGCAACAAAATCGATTGAGCGACACCTTGATAAGGAGGAACGTAAGGGTATTATTTGGCATACCCAAGGTAGTGGAAAGACTGCGCTTGCGTATTTTAATGTCAAATATCTGACCGATTATTATTCTGGCCAAGGCATAGTCCCGCAATTCTTCTTTATTGTAGACCGTATCGATCTTTTGGAGCAGGCACAAAAAGAGTTTACCCGCAGAGGATTGAAAGTCAATCCTATTCAAAGCAAAGAAGACTTTGCCAATCTGATAAAGGATGGTGTGACTACACAAAACCAAGAAGGCAAATTGGAGATAACCGTTGTCAATATCCAAAAGTTTTCCCAAGACAGCCGGGCACTCGCTAAAAATGCGTATAACGTCAAGGTGAAGCGCATTTATTTTATTGACGAAGCGCACCGTAATTACAATCCCAAAGGCTGTTTTTTGAAAAATTTGATTGCGAGCGATGAGAATGCAATCAAAATAGCATTGACGGGTACACCCATAATCGGCGAGGGATATAATACCAAAGATATTTTTGGTGATTATATCCATACATATTATTATAACGCCTCTATTGCAGATGGTTACACGCTTCGGCTCATACGCGAAGACATCGGGTCGAACTTTAAGATAACAATGAAAGAAGCCCTTAACAGCATAAGGGTAAAAAAGCAAACTGTTAAAGAAGTCGATGTCTATGCCCACGAGAACTATGTACACCCTTTACTCGACTACATAATCAATGATTTGCAGGAGTTCCGAAGCAAATATTCCGACCCATCATTGGGCGCACTTGCCGTATGCAACAGTAAAGAACAGGCGATAATGATGTATCGGCTGTTTTTGGAAAACTATGCCGATGAATCGGAGCTCGACAATTATACGGGCGAGGATGGGCAAATAATCTATCGCAGTATCTCGGCTAACGAAATTGAGGTCAAGAAGACCTCGCCTCGAAAAGGACGTTACCGCGCAGCCCTTATTCTCTATGACAGTTTCGATAAATCCACCCGTTCCAAATGGATTGACTTGTTCAAAGACGGAAGAATCGACTTATTAATCGTATTCCAAATGTTGCAAACGGGTTTTGACGCTCCGCGATTGAAGAAATTGTATCTACACCGCATGGTCAAGGAACACAATTTGCTGCAAACGCTTACGCGTGTTAATCGCCCGTATAAGGCTATGAAGTTCGGGCATGTCGTAGACTTTGCCAACATCGAGGAAGAATATAGCAAGACACATAAGGACTACCAGGAAGAACTTGAAAAAGAGGTCGGTCAAAAAAACATTTCTTCTATGGATAGGCTGTTTGTTACCATTGAGGAAGCAATGAGAAATGTCGCAGACGCTAAAGTAACTTTGGCTGACTACGATTTGACCAACCCTCAAATTTTTTCTCGCCAGCTCAATTTGGTGGATGATCTTGCCACCGTCCGTTCCGTAAGCAAAAGTTTGGAAATCCTGCGCAGTATGCAGAATATGCTAATCTCACAGGAAAGTCCGGAAGTGAAAAAGATTGTCGATATACCCGAAATATCAAATCTTATCAAAGCGGCGCGCAATCGCCTTGACTTTCTCTCGTATGAGCAGAACTCGAACGACCGCGAAAGCGTGAAACAGCTGCTGAATTCTGCTTTGGAGAACATACATTTCTCGTTCTATAAGAAAGGTGAAGAGGAACTTGAACTTCGAGAGCAATATAGACAATCGGTGGCTCACGCACGTAACCAATTGAACGCTTGCGTTGACCCCGATGATCCGGAATATCGTTCTATCCTCGCAGACTTCCTTGCACTTTTCAAGAAGAAAGAGATGGAATCAGAAGGTGAGTTCAATATGCACGACCGTGTCCAAAACATTAACGGCATACTGAAACGCATTCGCCAAATGAACGAACGCGATGCATTGAAGGCGATCGCCTATAATGGAGACACCAAGTTCGTGCGTATCGAGAAGCGTTTGACCGAACAGGCGGACAGAGAAGAACGGGAGCATATCGAACCTCGTACCTATGCTTGGACAAAGAAGAAAGAGCAGGTGACGGCTGTCTTGCTACTCATAAAAGAAGATGTAGACGATGCTTTCTTCCACAACGAGGCGATTGTCGAGACTCCGGCCTACTTTACCAAAAACATATTAACTTACGTCACCCGTCGTTTTAAGGATGCGCAGATTTCCACGGAGCGTCCGGCTCGTAAATATGTTAGTGACATTATTTTCAAAGAATATCAAACCATATACTGATTATGGCTATCAACACCATAAAGCAACAGACAAAAGACCTTATCGACCGTCTGAAAAGTACGACAAACAATATTGGCCTTGGTAACAGCGGAAATGAATATACGGTTATCGTAGAAACATTTCTATACAAGTTCCTCAATGATAAGTTTATCTATGAGGCAAAACGTACACTGCCCGAACTTGCCAAAGCGAAGGATGTTTATGAGGTATTGGAGCAACTGTCCGATGATGAATACGAAGAAATGTGTGATATGATGCTCGACACCATTGTATTGAAAAAAGAGCATCTGATTCCGTATCTTGCGAAACGTCAGAATGAGGATAATTTTGCGACTTTATTCGATGCGACATTGGAGGCTATCGCCGACACCAATGAGGAGATTTTCTACATTCTCAACGAGGACGAAACCCGTATTTCCATTATGAAACCGCTCTCGGAGGTGGTAACAGGAGGCTCTGCCAAGAAAAACGGCTTTTGCAAATCGTTAATCGGCGACGTGGCAAGTTTTTCTTTTGAGGCAGCTTTTGCCGCAGGGTATGATTTCTTCTCCACCATCTTTGAATACCTGATCAAGGACTACAACTCCAACGGTGGCGGCAACTATGCCGAATACTATACGCCACACGCCATTGCCTCTATTATGGCTCAATTGCTCGTTGATAAGAACGAGAATGTAAAGAGTGTGACTTGCTACGACCCCTCGGCAGGGACAGGTACGCTTGTCATCGCACTTGCCCACCAAATTGGGGTGCAGAACTGTACGGTCTTCACGCAGGATATTAGTGACAAGTCTTCGACCATGTTGATGCTGAATCTTATATTGAACAGCATGAGCCATTCTCTGACGCACGTCATACAAGGCAATACGCTGAAGCACCCTTATCACAAAGAGGGACACAAGCTTCGTAAGTTTGACTATATCGTCAGCAACCCGCCTTTCAAACTCGATTTTTCCGAGTACCATTCCGATCTCAAAGCCGACCATTACCGTGGACGTTTCTTTGCGGGTATTCCCAACATACCCAATAAGGATAAGAAAGGTATGGAAATCTACCTATGCTTTTTTCAACATTTGCTTTACAGCTTGAAAGAAACAGGTAAAGGGGCTATCGTTGTGCCTACCGGATTTATTACAGCCAAGAGCAGTATTGCGCTCAAAATCCGTAAACACCTCGTAGATAATAAGATTCTGAAAGGTGTGGTAAGTATGCCGAGCAATGTATTCGCAAACACAGGTACGAATGTAAGTGTGGTTTTCATTGATAAGAACAAGCCCGAAAAGCCCGTGTTTATTGATGCAAGCAAACTTGGCGAAACAGTCAAAATAGGAAAGAACCAAAAAACGAATCTTCGTCCTTATGAGATCGCGCAGATTGTAGATACTTTCCGAAACGGAAAAGCGATAGACCAATTTTCGGTTACTCCGTCCTACGAAGAAGTAGCGGAAAAAGGGTATAGCTTCTCAGCCGGGCAATATTTTGACATTAAGATTGAATATATCGATATTACAGAAGAGGAGTTCAACAAGCGTATGGCGGACTACGAAAAGACACTCACCGAACAATTTGCGGAAAGCCACCGGCTTGAAAAGGAGATAATGGCACAGTTGAAGACATTGAAATTTGGCCAATCGTGCGATGCTTGACAGCTTGACTCAATGGGCTACTCTTTCAAATCCTATAATGAGTGTAATTGCTATAATTGTTGCGCTAAGAGTTGCACGCAGTTCATCAAAAGATGCACGGGACCAGATTAAAGCTATTCGCCACTTGCTCGATGTATTTGTGGCGGCAAATAATTTGGACATAGTAGAAGCACAGCGAAAATATCAGCGGCAACTTGCTGAATTAGACAGCCAAATTGAAAATGTGCAAATGGAAGTCGATACCGTATATCCTTTTGTTGGCGGAGCAAAAATTGACCACATCATTGCCGCACAAGAAAAGGCGGAACAAAAAGCGCATCTCAACCAGTTATTGGCCAAGCGTAAAAAGATTGAGGTAAACCTATCTCTGATTCAAGACTATATTAAAAAGGCAATACGGTAAATGAAGTTAACAAAATATAAATTGGGAGAAATTCTTGACGTTACAAGAGGCGCAAGTCTCAGTGGTAAGCACTATGCCACTGAGGGTAAGTATGTTCGCTTGACTTGTGGGAACTTCGACTATCAAAACAACTGCTTTAAAGAGAATAAGTCTAAAGACAATCTTTATTATATCGGCGATTTCAAGTCCGAGTTTTTAATGGAGGAGGGAGATATTGTAACGCCTTTGACAGAGCAGGCTATTGGATTACTTGGCTCTACCGCTATCATTCCCGAAAGCGGCAAATATATTCAAAGTCAAGATGTGGCAAAGATTGTTTGCAAAGAAAATTTGTTAGATAAGGATTTCGCATTCTACCTTATATCCTCCACCATCGTAAAACAACAATTAAGTGCTGCCGCTCAACAAACAAAAATCCGGCATACATCACCGGATAAAATCAAGGATTGCACCGTATGGATTCCTGAATTGAAGGAACAAAAACGCATAGGTAGATTACTCCGTACCATTGACCACAAAATAGAACTTAACCGTGCGATAAATCAGAATTTAGAGGCGATGGCGAAGCAGCTCTACGACTACTGGTTTGTGCAGTTTGACTTTCCTGACGAGAATGGAAGACCATATAAGTCAAGTGGCGGTGAGATGATTGGGTATGAGAAGTTGAAGCGAGAGATTCCGTCTTGCTTTAATATTGCCAACATGGGAGAACTGTGCAAATTTAGGAATGGCATAAATTATTCTAAAGATGAAGCTGGCAATGATTTCCAGATTGTTAATGTGCGGAATATATCCTCTTCAAAGATCTTGCTTGATGGAGAAGATTTTGACACTATAACGGTGCCGATGACCAAAGCTGAAAACTATTTGTTAAAATCAGAAGATATAATCATAGCACGAAGTGGCTGCCCTGGTTCTACACGATTGCTTATATCGCCAACAAACACACTTTTCTGTGGCTTTATAATATGTTGTACTCCCCATAATAGCAGTATGCGCAATTATTTGACATATAGCTTAAAACAATTAGAAGGTACAAATGCGACAACTTCAGGTGGCTCAATTTTGCAGAATGTTAGCCAAGATACTTTGAAAGGATTACTTATCGTTGTTCCCAATAAACAGATTATTGATACATTCAACGAAACAACAGAGTTAATATTTGCTCGTATGCTTAACTGCCTAAAAGAGACAAAAACTCTGACTAAGCAGCGTGATGAACTTCTCCCGCTTCTGATGAATGGCCAAGTGTCGGTAAATTCTGATTTATCTGGCGATTAAGACACTTTTTCTGCTCGATCTTGGATAGTAATTTCAACAATGCGATCGATTTTGCTGTTCAAGAGTATAGTTTGGTATCTCGATCGCCTTTAATGCGGTATGTACCGCTCAGTGTTTTCACAGATATTTCTTATTTGTGTTATAGGTGGACGGTTATTTCGTAGGTTTTACGATAACCAACGAATCCAACGGTCGTTGAATGAGCGGCAGATTATCATCAGCCTATCATCTCTGTTGTTGTGATTGGAAGTTAAATTCGAGTTCACACGCCTGTCAGAAATATCTGTTAATATCGACCTAAAAAAATCATTTAGTCTGTTTGCCACTTCAAAATCCGTTTTACATCGGATAATCCCTTTGCACCTGCTTGCAGAGTACGTGGCAACCGTCCCGACGGCAAGTGTCGGTCGGGGTATTGAGCTACCCCAAAAGAAATTTAGTGGGCACCGGGCAAGTCCGAACAAAAATAGCTTCGGCAAATGTCTGCCATCTGAAAAAATACGAATCGCAGACAAATGTCCAACCGAATAGCTATATTTTCAAACGACGATAAAAACATAAAAACGGGTTTCGATACCAAAACGAGTACTCCTAATAATTTTATTAGTAATGATATTGTTAGTAATAAATATATTACTTATCTTTGCGGAGAATAATAGTTGAAGATTTATGGAGAACAAACCTTTTATATTCGGTGTTGCGACCTCAGGCGATAACTTTACCGACCGTGAGAAAGAAACGGAACGCCTGTTGTTGAATTTCCGGCATGGCGTGAATACGGTGCTGATTTCGCCCCGTCGCTGGGGTAAAACCTCTTTGGTGCAGAAAGCGTCTCGCCTGGCTCAGTCCGATAAATTGAGAATCGTTTATATCGACATCTTCTCATGCCGCAGCGACCGGGATTTTTACGATGCCTTTGTGTCCGCCGTTCTCAAACAAACCGCCTCCAAAGTGGACGAATGGCTGGAGCATATTAAACAGTTTCTTTCCCGTATCAGCCCCAAAATTTCGATGGGTCCGGATCCGATGACGGATTTCTCTATATCGCTCGAATTGAATCCCAAGAGCAGCGACATTGACGAGATCTTGCAGCTTCCCGAAAAGATAGCGCAGAAAAAAGGTTATAATATCGTCGTCTGCATCGACGAGTTTCAGCAGATCGCCGAGTTCAGGGATTCCAAAACATTCCAGAAGCGGCTGCGCTCCGTATGGCAGTTACAGAAATCGGTCTCTTATTGTTTGTTCGGCAGCAAGAAACATTTGATGAACGAGCTGTTCGAGAAAAAGAGCCTGCCGTTTTACAAGTTCGGCGATGCAATTTATTTGCAGAAGATAGGAACAGCGGACTGGATCGACTACATCTGCGGCCGTTTCGAGGCCACGGGCAAACATATCTCGAAAGAACTGGCCGAAAAGATATGCCAAAAGGTCGATAACCATTCTTCGTATGTGCAGCAGTTGGCATGGCTGGTATGGATTCATACGGACAAAATTGCTACCGAGCAGGATTTCGAGGAAGCGTACCAAGATATTATCGACCAGAACACGCCGCTGTTCGAGAAACAGACCGAGAGCCTTACGACCTATCAGATGAATTTCCTGCGAGCCATTTTAGACGGGATTCATAGTGAATTTACCACGCAGGAGGTTTTGCAGAAATATCAACTCGGTTCGTCGGCCAATGTCAGCATCGTAAAACGGGCGTTGGTAAAAAAAGAGCTTATCGAGATCGAAAAGCGTCAGGCGGTCATTCCCGATCCTGTAATGGCGGTGTGGCTGAAACGGGAATTAGGGATGTGATCCGCTTCGGAGAAAGAATGTCGGTAACTTGCCGACGCTTGAACGTGTTCGGGGAGCAAGTATAGGTTTTGTGTCCCGTAAAACCGCCGGACAGGCCGGGAAGCTGCCGGACACCGCAGCGGAAAAGTATCGGCACGAAGTCCCGGTTTTAGAAAGGAACGGACAGGAGGAAAAAACAACACAATCCGCCCCGATTCTATGTCTTTCCCCCCCCCTAAAAAAAGGATGCTTTTTCCCGAAAAATTCGTATATTTGTAACAACCAAATGTTATTTAGGGAAAAACGATGCATATCGGCTGTGGCCTATCCGGTGTACTTCAAGACTGGCTATTTGGTAATGTATTGAAATATAGGAGAGTATTGGTAAAGTTCGAATCTCGTATTCTCCACAAGGAAACCCTGCAAACACCGAGGTTTGCAGGGTTTTTCGTTGTCTGTCCTGAATCTTTTGCATTCGTCGCCTCCCTTGCCGCGGGGCATCTGCCGCCCTTCCTCCCGGCCGGTTCGTTTCCCGCAGCCGTCCGCCGCACCGAAGGTTATGCCGCATGCCGATTCCGGACCGTCCCGAGCGGCGGACGGCCCGGGATATGTCCCGGCGTCCGGTGCGATGTCTCCGAAAAATCGTTATCTTTGCTGAAAAAGAGGAGGATTTGCCAATGGACCGTCGCACGAAGAGAATCATCCGGATAAGCGCCGTTTCGGCGGGAAGCGTGCTGCTGTTGCTGCTCGTCGGCACGGCCGTCGTGCTGAATTTCGTTTTCACGCCCTCGAAACTGACGCCCGTCGTGGAGCGGATCGCCGACCGGAGTCTGAACGCCCGGTTGCGGATGGGCGGCGTGGAGCTGACCTTTTTCTCCACCTTTCCGCGGTTCGGCGTGAAACTGACGGACGGCACGCTGGTTTCGACGGCACTCCGCGACACGCTCTGGCAGCGGACCGACACGCTGCTCACGTTCCGCAAGGCCGTGTTGGTCTTCAATCCGGTCAGCTACCTGAGACACCGGAAAATCGACATACTGAAACTCTCGTTGGACAGTGCCGACGTCTATGCCTTCCGGGACGGGACGGGGCGTGCGAACTGGGACATCCTCCCCTCCGCCGACACGCTTGCGTCCGGCACGGCGGCGGATACAACGGCGGATACCGTGCGGACCGTCAGTGAAATCTCCGTCCGGCACGTCGCGCTGCGTCATGGTTCGGTGACGTTCGACGACCGCGAAACGAAGGTCTTCGCCAATATCCGGGATGCCGGGCTGAGGCTGAGGGCCCGGCTCGGGGAGGGACACTCCATGCTGGCGCTCGATTTCCGGAACCGGAACATCCTTTTCTGGCAAGACGGCGAACTGCTGGTCAATCGCGTGGCCACCCGTCTGCGCGCCTCCGTCGAACTGGACCGGGCACAGCGCACGCTCACGCTGCACGACGCCCTGCTCGGCATCAACGGTACGGAGCTGGACCTGACGGGAACCGTGCGGCGCGACACGGCGGCGGCCGGGGCGCTGCTTCTCGACCTGCGTTACGGGTTGCACGCTCCCTCGCTGGAGACCGTGCTGCACATGATCCCGGAGAGCGTGCTGAAGCGCGGGGAGGTCGCCGCCGACGGCGAGGTGCGCATCAGCGGTGCGGTGAAGGGCCCCTATGGAAGGCAGGCGCTTCCGCTCGCCACGCTCGACGCCGAGATAAAGGACGCTTCGGCCCACTATGCCGGAATGCCCTACGGGGTGGATGCGCTGGATGCCCGTCTCGTGGGACAGGTCGATCCCATGCGCCGCGAGCCGTCGTTCTGCAATCTGGAGATTTTCCGCTTCAAGGGTGCGCACACCGATATTCTGGCCGATGCCGAGGTGAAGAACCTGCTGGACGATCCGCTCGTCTCGTTCCATACGAAGTCCGCGGTGGACTTGACGGCCCTGGCGCAGACTTTCCCGTTGCAGGAAGGGGTCTCCCTTTCCGGAAAGCTGGAGGCCGAGCTGCGGATGAGCTGCCGTCTTTCGGCGCTCAGGAACCGCGACCTCGGGCGTATCCGGGCCCGGGGACGGGTGGTCATGGACAGCCTGGCGCTCCGGGATACGGCCCGGAAGTTCGAATTCACGAGCAGCGCTTCGCTCTCGTTCGCCGGGGACGACCGCCTGGACGCCGAAGCCGAGATACGGCACGCCTCTCTCCGCTCGCCGCGGCTCTCCTCCTCGATGGAGCGGCTGGCGGCGACGGTCCGGACGACGAACCCCCAGGACACGACCCGTATCGCCCGCATGGAGTGCACGATGACGCTCAACCGGCTGAAGGCCGCCGCGGGCGACTCCCTGAGTCTTTTCTGCGGTCGGGGCACGGCGACCGTCCGTCTGCAACCCGGGAAGCGCGATCCCGCGAAACCGAAGGTGGGGCTCGCGCTCGAAGCCGACACGCTGTTCTGCCGCGTCGGGGATTCCCGGATGGGAATGGACCGGGCCGGAATCGGCGTGACGGCCGAGAAGCTGCGCGATTCGGTGTGGATTCCCGAAGGGATCGTCGGATTCAGCCGTCTGGTGGTCTCCACGCCGCAGTGCGCCCTGCCGATCCGTATGGAGAAGACCTCCGTGACGGTGGGGAACCGCGCCGTCACGCTGCGGAACGCCACCATGCGCATCGGGCGCTCCGATCTGACGGCCAGCGGCGTCGTGCACGACCTCTACGGCGCCATGCGCCGCCGCAGGCCCCTGCGCGCCGAGCTTTCGCTCTCGTCGCGGAATCTGAACTGCAACCAACTGATCCGCGCCGTCTCGTTCCCGGCCGACACCCTGCGCATCGAGGCGGACACCGCGGCCACCGATCTGAAACTCTTCGTCGTTCCGAAAAACATCGACTTCGCGCTGCACACCGACTTCCGCCGCGTGCGCTACGGCAAATTCGTTTTCGAGGACGTGCGCGGCGCCGTGGACGTCCGCGACGGGACCGTGCACCTGAAGGGTCTGGCCATGAAGGGGCTGGATGCGGTCATGCACACGACGCTGCTCTACCAGGCCGTGCGGCCCGAGCGGGGATACGTCGGATTCGATTTCCGCCTGCGGCGCATCAATGTCGGAAAACTGGTCGAATTCACCCCGTCGCTCGACAGTATCGTGCCCATGCTGCGGTCGTTCCGGGGGACGGTCGATTTCGATGTCTCGGCGGAGGCCGATCTGGACTCGGCGCTCAACATCCGGATTCCGACCCTTCGTTCGGCCATCCGCCTCCGGGGCGACAGCCTCGTGCTGATGGACGGCGAGACCTTCGCCGAAATCTCCAAGAAATTCTTCTTCAAGAACAAGGAACGGAACCTGATCGACAGCATTGCCGTGAATATCAGCGTCAAGGACGGATACGTCACCGTTTATCCCTTCGCCGTCGCCATGGACCGCTACCGGGCGGCCGTGGGAGGCACGCAGGACCTGGACATGAATTTCGACTACCACATTTCCATCCTCAAGTCGCCGATTCCCTTCAAGCTGGGGCTGAACATCACGGGCAATCTGGACGACATGAAGTTCCGGCTGGGAAGGGCCAAATACAAGAATCTGGTGACGCCCGTCGAGATTCACAAGGTGGACAGCACGGTGTCCGGACTGGGCCGGCAGATCGTGCGGGACTTCAAACGCCGTATCGGAAGGATTCCGGAGGAGCGGCGGCCTCCTGCCCGGGACACCACCCATTCCTCCGGCCGGAATCCCCGCCCTCTTTCCGGCCTTTGAGGACCTCTCCCCACCGGAATATCCGCAGGCACTCCCGGCCGGGCGGCCGTTTGTCCTGCCGCCGCATCCGCTACTCGGCATGCACGACCGGCTGTCCGTCGGGAGTCAGCCCCTCGATGTCGATCCGGAAATCGGCCGGGGCGTCGGAGGTCCGGAATCCGAAAGCCGCCCGGCCGTCGGCATCGGTGCGGATGCAGGGATTCCAGTAGAGCGTCGTGCGGAAATCGGGCGTGTGGCTGTCGCGGCTCTCCGGCGTTTCGTAGGCCGGGGAGTAGAACTCCGCAGGCGTCTGATAGCCCAACGGCGAGACGATTCCCACGTCGATACTCTCGCCCGTATCGAGAGCCGAAATCTCTTCGTAGGATTTCAGCGTGACGGCGATGATGCCGTTATCGCGTCCGGACAGGAACCGGCCGGAGAATCGGTCCAGTATGTCGATCCGATCGACCCATTCCAGCGGCAGATTCACAAAGGGAGGCAGATCGGAATATTGCCCGATGGGCGCCGCAACGGCCTGCGCGAGATGGGTATCAGAGGCATTGGTATCCGAACCAGGCCCCGAGCCAAGATCCGAATCAGTATCCGGAACGCCAGGCCCCGCCATATTTATTCTTTTGACGGTGCGATTACGGTCGATCGCCGGCGGAGCGGAGAATGCCGGGAGCGATTCTTCGAGGTCATCGTAAAGCACTCCGTCGCACATGAAGAAAACGGCCCGTCCCTGATAGAGAAACACGTTCTCCCGCCTGCGTATTCCCGGCATCCGTTCGATGCAGTCGAGGATCGTGTGGACTCCCGTATCGGCGATCCGCTCCGCATCCCAGGAGTAAACCGCCTTGCGCTCTTCCAGCGTCCGGGGAATCTCCCGCTTCGCCCGCACCTCCACGGGGTCTATGAGCACGTTCCGCAGGTCGGCCGAGCCCATGTATCCGACGTAGGCCAGCGCCGTGCGGAACAGCGCCTCCGTATCGCCGGCCCCGGCGGCCGGATAGTGCGCCGGAATCCCGTTCTCGGGGAAAGTCTCGGGATCGACCTTCACGAAGGCATTGCGCATCAGCCCTGTCGTCGTCTGCGGCCGCAGCACGAATGCCGTGCTGTCGGGGAAATCGAAACCGTCGAGATCGAAGCATCCGTCCGCCCGGACCGGAGCTTCGGCCAGGTAGCCGTAACGGGGCACGATCATCGCCATCCGGTACTTCCCGAGCCGCTTGCGGGTGTTCACCAGCCCGGCCCGGACGATCCGTCCGGAGATCTGCTGTCCCGCTTCGAGCGCGTACTCCGGTTCGGCGTACTCCCCGCGCAGGAGGGCCGGCACGTCGTAGCGTCTCCAGCCCTGCGTCAGCATCAGTTCGTCGAGCGCCGCACGGGCTTCGGGATCGTCGCTCCGGAAATAACTCCCGGGGCATTCGACATATCCCCGCAGGTCGGAGGTGAGCAGCAGCGTCGTGCGGATGTCGCCCGAGACGGGGTCGGGCACGGCGTTGCGGTCCGTCACCGAAACCGAGAACTCCCCGCGCAGGGGATTTCCCGCGCCGTCGGTCAGGCGGACCGAGAAATCCGCACGCTCCCGGCGTCGCGGAGAGGGATTCTCCGCCCGCAGCGAGACATGCACTCCGTCCGCGCCCTCATTGAACAGCAGCCGTTCGGAAAGGGCGTTGCCCGCCGCGTCCAGCAACAGCCATTGCACCACGCCCGCCGGCAGATCGGAACTGCGGAAAAGCAATCCCGGTTCCCAGCCTCCGTCGTAGCAGCGGTTGCCCCGGCAGTGCACCACCAGCCGCAGCCGTGCGGGCAAGGATCCCGCCGTCAGCACGTTCACCGCGATGAATCCGTCCCGTTCCGCGAGTTGCAGCACGCACGCCGCGGCATTCGGCACGGGGAGGTCGAAGCGCTTCTCGGCGCCCGAAGGGGTGCGGCACACCGCATGGTAGGTGCGGCCCGCCTCGGGAACCATCCGGAAACTGCCCATTCCCGCACGGCGCGTCCGCACGGTGTCGAGCGTCGTGCCCCGGTCGTCGCGGAGCACGGCTTCGACAGCCGTCGAACGGCCTGCATCCGTCAGGGCCTTGAAGGCCACGCGGCACGAACGGCCGGGCACGAGGTAACCGCCTTCGGGGTGGAACGTCACGGCGAAATCGCCCGTCGCGGGGCGGGGCCGCGGCTTCGGAACCTCGCCCGCAGCGCCGCGGTAGGCGGCGATCCGAAGGGGCTTGCGGAAGAAGTAGTCCGCACCCTGGTTCCGCATGAAGCGCGTGTATGCCGAGAAGGTATAGTCGCCGTCCGGAGCGTCCGTCGGAACGGGAAGATAGCCCGCGTAGAGCGAATCGCGGCGGAGTATCTTGATCCGCCGCACGAGCGCGCCCGATTCGTCGCGGAGTTCGGCATAGACGTAGCGGCTCGCCGCCACCGGACGGTGCGAGGCGGCATCGACGCACCGCGCACGCAGCCAGATCGTGTCTCCTGCCACATAGGTGTCCTTGTCGGTGTGGACATGGAGCTTCTCCTGCGGGTAACGCAGAACCTGTTCCGCGAAGGGATTGGACGACTGGGAGGCGGCCGGAAGGACGGACAGCAGAACGGCGGCCGGAAGAAGCGTGTGCACGAGCGGGTTCATGGGCGGGCGATTTTTGGATGCGGCCCTTAAATATACGGATTTTTCCGGAAATTCCCGCCGTTTGTGTCGAAGGACGATTGTCTGTCGGGCCGGATTCCGGCGTATGTGCGCTTCCGGGAGGTGCGGCCGCGGCCGTCGCCGGAGCCGCGGAAAAAGATTCGCCCCGCGCGGGCCGGGCTCGCTGCGGGGTGAATCGGGAAAGGCAGGTCAAACGACCTCTGATGCGGAAGCGGATGACTGTTACCTGTCCAGTTTTTTGAATTTGCCCTCCTTGTCGAAGTAGAGCGTCAGGCCGTTCGTGAGCCCGACCTTGTAACCCTCCTTCATGGTCGAGAGCCGATTGACCATGCTCTGGGAATAGTTGTCGGCGACGTAGGTCTTGATTCTGACGGGAATGACGGTCGCGGGAACCGCGCCGTTCTTCATCACGATCTCCGACCAGTCTCCCTTGCCGCCTTCGAACGATACGCGGGAGCCGCTGTTGAAATAGACGGTGTACTTGTCCCACGACGCCTCGCGGTCCATTTCGGTGTCTTTCACCACCTCGCGCGGGAAGTTTTTCTGGATGAACTCCTGCGACGATTTCGGCAGTTTGTCGAACCCGATCTTCTCGGGTGCGGCGCAGACGCCGAGCGCGGCCGCTGCGCAAACGAACGTAAGCAATAATTTTTTCATGATAGAAAAGCATTAAGTGAAACACTCCGGTTTCGGCTTTTGCAAAGAGAGTACCAGAATCGCCCGGGAAAATGAAAAAACGCCCGCTCCGGGCCGCTTCCGAAGCGGGGCGCGATGCGTGTAGGGTTTGGCCGTCCGTGCCGCGCGGCCGGAGGGGTTGCCGGTGTACGGTCGGGAACGGACCGCGGGACAGCTCGCCCGGCTCCGATTGACCGGCTCCGGATCGTCGGAACTCCGACAGGCGGGATATGACGCCCTCCGCATCGCGTCCCGCGGTCTTGCGGCGGCGGCTTCGTAGCCGGACTGGACCGTGTGCCAGGCGGAGTTGGCCGGGGCGCCGCCGGTGTTGCGTCCTCCGGGCGGTATGTCCCGGACGACTTCGCCCGGCCCGGCGGTGTATGCGTGTCGCATGATTCCGAACGATTACGGGGCATTCGAAAAACAGCCGGATCTCCGCGATGGAGACCCGGCCGTCCGTTTTGCCGAGAGGCGCGTCATTTCACCTCCCATGTGGCTCCCGAGCGCAGGAGATCGTCCACGCAGCGGATTTTGCTCGCGGCCTTCACCTCCTCGACCTGCCGTTCGACGGCCGCATCGTACACGGCGTCGTCCTCCACGGCGCGGATCACGCCCAGCGCCACCGGGTAGTCGGGATACTTCATCGCGGCGAGCATCACGTGCAGCGTCGTGTCGCGCTCGTGGGCGTCGTGCGTCAGGATGTCGTCCAGCGTGTAGCCGCCCTCTCCGACGGTCACCACCTTCAGCCGCATGTTCTCGAAGACGAGGCCCTTCTCCCGGTTGGCGCCGAAGAGCATCTTTTCGCCGTGGCGCAGCGTGATGGTCCGCTCGGCGCGCGTGGCCTTGTCGGCGGCGAACGCCGCATGGGTCTTGTCGTTGAAGATCACGCAGTTCTGGAGCATCTCGACGACCGACATGCCCTTGTGTCCGGCTGCCGCGACGATGCACTCCTTCGAGAGCTGCACCTCCATGTCGATCGAACGCGCGAAGAACGTGCCCTTGGCGCCGATCACCAGCTCGCCGGGGTTGAACGGCTTTTCGACCGTGCCGTAGGGCGAGGTCTTGGTTATCTTGCCCAGCTTCGAGGTGGGGGAGTACTGCCCTTTGGTCAGGCCGTAGATCTCGTTGTTGAACAGGATCACGTTGAGGTCCACGTTGCGGCGGATGGCGTGGATGAAATGGTTGCCGCCGATGGCCAGCGAGTCGCCGTCGCCGGTGGTGACCCAGACGTTCAGGCGCGGGTTGGCCACCTTGACGCCCGTCGCCACGGCGTTGGCGCGGCCGTGTACGGAGTGGAACCCGAAGGTCTTCATGTAGTAGATGAAGCGCGACGAGCAGCCGATGCCCGAGATGAACGTGAAGAGGTTGTGCGGCGTGTCGGTCGCGTCGGCGATTTCGGGCAGGGCGCGCTGCACGGCGTTCAGGATGGCGTGGTCGCCGCATCCGGGACACCAGCGCACCTCCTGGTCGCTCTTGAAATCCGCGGGGGTGTAGTTGTATTGTGCCATGGCGTTATTTCAGTAAGGATTCGAATTTCCGGCGAAGCTCGACCACCGTGAAGGGCAGCCCTTCGCACTTGTTGTACTGTTCGTAGCGGAACTCCTGCAACTCCTGCCGCAGGTAGGCGGCGAATTGTCCTTCGTTGAGCTCGCAGACGACGATCTTGCGGAAGCGGGCGAAAATCTCGCGCACGCCGCGCGGCAGGGGGTTGATGTAGTTGAAGTGGCACAGCGACACCTTGCGGCCTTCGCGGCGCATTTCGTCCACGGCGTTCTGCAGGTGGCCGCGCGTGCCGCCCCAGCCCACGACCAGCAGGTCGCCTTCCGCATCGCCCCAGACCTCCTGCGCGGGGATGTCCTCGGCGACGAGGGCCACCTTGGCCGCGCGGGTCTTCACCATTTTCTGGTGGTTGTCCGGGTCGATCGAGATGCAGCCCTTCACGCAGTCCTTCTCCAGACCGCCCACGCGGTGTTCCAGCCCGACCTTGCCGGGGAACGCCCAGCCGCGGGCCAGTTTCTCGTTGCGCACGTAGGGCATGAATCCTCCCTCGGGGGCCTCGTCCACGATCGGCGGACAGATGGCCGGGTAATCCTTCATCTGCGGGATGCGCCACGGTTCGGAGCCGTTGGCGATGAATCCGTCGGAGAGCAGGATGACAGGCGTCATGTGCTCCATGGCGATGCGCCCCGCCTCGAAGGCGTAGTGGAAACAGTCGCTCGGCGACGAGGCGGCCATCACGACCGCCGGGCACTCGCCGTTGCGGCCGTAGAGGGCCTGCTGGAGGTCGCTCTGCTCGGTTTTCGTCGGCAGGCCCGTCGAGGGGCCTCCGCGCTGCACGTCCACGACCACCAGCGGCAGTTCGGTCATCACGGCCAGTCCCAGCGCCTCGCTCTTGAGCGACAGGCCCGGGCCGGAGGTGGTCGTCACGGCGAAGTTCCCGGCATAGGCCGCGCCGATGGCCGTGCAGATGCCGGCGATCTCGTCTTCGGCCTGCACGGTCTTCACCCCGAGGTCCTTGCGCTTGGCCAGCTCTTCGAGGATCACCGTGGCGGGGGTGATGGGATACGAGCCGCAGAAGAGCGGCAGCCCGGCCTTCTCGGCCGCGGCGCAGAGCCCCCACGCCGTGGCCACGTTGCCCGAGATCGAGCGGTAGGTTCCCTTCTCGAGGGGGGCGGAGGCCACGCTGTAATGGTTGGCGAACTGGTGCGTGTTGGCCGCATAGTTGTACCCGGCGTCGATGGCCAGCTTGTTGGCTTCGGCCACGGCGGGGTTCTTCCTGGCGAATTTCGTATCGAGGTAGCGGCGGGCGTAATCCTCCGGGCGGTCGAAGAGCCAGAAGCAGATGCCCAGCGCGAACATGTTCTTGCACTTGACGACCGACTTGTTGTCGAGTCCCGTCTCCTTGAGCGCCTCGCGCGTCATCGTGGTGATGTCGGGCACGACGACGTTGTACTCGTCGAGTCCCAGCTCGGCGATCGGGTCGGACGTGGCGAATCCGGCCTTTCTGAGGTGCTCCTCGGTGATCGAGTCGCCGTCGATGATGACCGTGGCGCCGCGCTTGAGCCATTTGCGGTTGGCCTTCAGGGCCGCGGGATTCATCGCCACCAGCACGTCGCAGTAGTCGCCGGGGTTCAGCTCGCGGTGGTCGCCGAAGTGTACCTGGAATCCCGAGACGCCCGCGACGGTTCCCTGCGGGGCGCGGATTTCGGCGGGGTAGTCGGGGAAGGTCGAGATGCCGTTTCCCATGAGCGCCGAAGTGTCGGAGAAGAGCGTGCCTGTAAGCTGCATGCCGTCGCCCGAGTCGCCCGAAAAGCGGATCACGACGTCCTGCAACTCCCGCACTTTGGTCTGTTCCATTGTGTTTTAGATTAGTTGGGTTTCTAATGTATCACAAATATATGAATTTATTGTCAGATTGTACCCTGCTGCTTCATTTTTTCGTCGTAAAGGGCGATTTTCCTTACAATCCGTCGGGACGGGATGCTCCTGATTCTGATTTTCAGCGTCTTGCGCGGAATTCGTGCCCGGCCTGCGGGCCCCTGACGGATTCACCCCCGCCGCATTCGTCGTGCGACGGGGGTGAAGCGCTTTTCGGATTCCGGACGGTCCCGGCCGGCGGGGCCTTTCCGGGAAGGTGCTCTTTCCGGGGCGGCGGCGCACCGCGTGCGGGTCGCCGGGATTACCGGCTCTCCGCAGGAACGTGCCGCAGCCACTTCCCGTCGAGCGTCCGGCGGCTGCCGTCCTCGCTGACGAGCGACAGCTGCACCTTGCCGCCGTTGTAGTCGAAGAAACGCAGCTCGAGCGGGTGCAGTCCGGCCGAAAGGGCCGCCTGTCCGGTCTTCTCGAGCAGCGGGTGTTCGCCGTCGTTGTCGATCACCACGCGGTCGCCGATCCGCAGGACGCTGCCGTCGTTCGAGGCGAGTGCGAAGGTATGGATGCCCTTCTCCGGCACGTCGATGTATCCGCGGAAGACGATACCCACGGCCCGCCGGCCCGTGGCCTCCTGCGGGAAGTGGACCGAATCGGCCACACACCGTCCGTCGGCCTGCGCTCCGCCGATCGCGGCGCAGTCCGGAAAACGCTTGAAATACCACTCGGCCAGCAGTCCCGGCTGCGTTTCGCGCGGTTCGGCGGGCCGTGCGAAGCCGCATTTCTCGTAGCGGATCGTCACCCAGTCGCCCGTGCGGCCGTCGGCATGGAAGGCCCGGAGGCGCAGCGTGGCGTCGTCGCGGAAGGTCATCGGACCCGTGTAGCGCTGCGATGCGGCGGTCGGGACCGATCCGTCGAGCGTGTAGCGCAGGATCGCCGTCGGCAGCGGGCATTCGGCCGTGGTCCGGACCGAGTCGGTGAAGACGCAGAATTCGTGGTAGTTTCTCAGCGAGGGGATCCGGTAGTTGATCCCTTCGGCGTCCAGCCGTTCGCAGTAGCGGAGCAGCCGCGGCATCAGCGACTCTTCGCTGACGCGCTCCGGCGCGCACCAACCCTTCTCGGCCACGATCAGCAGCCGCGGGTAGAGCATGTACTCGGCGCGCGACCACGAGGGAACCTTTTCGGTCCAGAGGTGGCCCTGGATGCCTTTGATGCGGGCCTTCTGCTCGTCGGAGAGCGAGTCGGGGCGGATTTCGAATCCGGCAGTGCGCGCGAGCGATCCGGCGTCCTCCTCCAGCGAGAAGTAGAACCACGACTGCGCGCTCACGATCACGTCGCAGCCCCGGCGGGTCGCGTCGCTCACCGACTGCGGCTCCCAGGGTCGCCACCACATGATCGTCGTGGCCGGATCTACCTCGTCGGCGAGCAGTTCGTCCCAGCCGATCATGCGGCGGCCGTGTTCGGTGAAGAAGCGCTGCATCCGGCGGGTGAACCACGCTTGCAGGGCGTGGCCGTCGGCCAGCCCCTCGGCACGCATCCGGGCCCGGCAGTGCGGACAGCGGTTCCAGTTCTTCATGTTCACCTCGTCGCCGCCGATATGGACGTACTCGTAGGGAAAGAGTTCGAAGACCTCCTCCCAGATCTCCTCGCAGAACCGCAGCACGTCGTCCCTGCCCAGACAGAGCGGCGAGGAGAAAGCCTGCTCGCTCCAGGTCTCGGGTCGGAAGCAGGTGAGCCACGGGTAGTGTTCGATGGCCTGCAGGAAGTGCCCCGGCATGTCGATCTCGGGAATCACGTCGATTCCCCGTGCGGCGGCGTAGGAGACGATTTCGCGGATGTCCCGCTGCGTGTAACAGCCGCCGTAGAGCGTGTCGGCCCCCTCGGTCCGCAGCCGCTTTTCCGGCAGCAGGAAGTCGTCGTTCAGCTCCCGGCGCGCGCGGCCCGTGCAGATCGTGTCCTGCTTGTTGAAGTGCCGCCAGGCGCCCTTCCCGGTCAGGTCGGGGTAACGCCGGATTTCGATGCGCCAGCCCTGGTCGTCCGTCAGATGCCAGTGGAACTTGTTGAGCTTGAGCCGGGCCATCTGGTCGAGCAGCCCGAGGATCTCCTCCTTGTCGAAGAAGTGGCGGCTCACGTCGAGCATCGCCCCGCGCCAGCCGAAGGCCGGTTCGTCGGCGATCTCCGTACAGGGAATCTCCGCTTCCCGGACTGCGCCGGGCGGGAGCAGTTGCCGCAGCGTGGCGATGCCGTTCGCCGCGCCGCGCGGCGATCCGGCGGTGATGCGGATGCCCGGGCGGGAGACCGAGAGGCGGTAGGCCTCTTCGGCCAGCGACGCCGTATCCGTCGAGAGCGTGATGTCGCCCTCGCCTTCGGCCGTCGTCGCGGTGGCGTAGGGTGCGAGCGCTTCGGCGAGGTACCCGGCCGTCGCGGCGAGTCCGGGCGAGTCGTATCCGATCCGCACCCGTTCCGGCAGCCGGTACGAACCGCTTTTCCAGACCGTTTCGCGTGGTTGGGGAAGCAGCGTCGGAAGTTCCTCGGCCGCCGGAGCCGCGCAGGCGGTGAGTGCGAGACCCGCCGCGAACGATACGGCGGCCCGCAGGATTGCGTGTTCCATGTCTTCCTATCTTTTACGGTCGTAGGATGCGTTCTTTTCCATCGCCGCCGTGTCGTCGTACTGCGTCTGGAGTTTCACCAGCTCCTTCATCATCCGCTCCTGCTCGGCGGCGTAGGCCGGATTTCCGAAGAGATTGTGCAGCTCGCGGGGATCGGCTTCGAGGTCGTAGAGCTCCCACGCGTCGATGTCGTCGTAGAAGTGTATCAGCTTCCACCGTTCGTCGCGCACTCCGTAATGGCGTTTCACCATGTGCTCGGCCGGGTATTCGTAGAAATGGTAGTAGATCGACTCTCTCCAGTCTTCCGGATGCCCGCCCCGCAGCAGGGGCAGCAGCGACCGGCCCTGAATGTCCTCGGGTACGGGCGCTCCGGCCAGCTCGAGGAACGTGGGGGCGTAGTCGATGTTCTGGACCATCTCCGCGATCTGTCCCTTCGCACCGCCCGGCATCCGCATCACGAGCGGGGTCCGCAGCGACTCCTCGTACATGAACCGTTTGTCGAACCAGCCGTGCTCTCCCATGTAGAATCCCTGGTCGGAGGTGTACACTACGAGGGTGTTCCCGGCGAGTCCCGACTCCTCGAGGTAGTCGAGCAGCCGTCCCACGTTGTCGTCGAGGGATTTGAGCGTTTTGAGGTAGTCGCGCATGTAGCGGGTGAACTTCCATTCGGCCAGTTCGCGCCCCTGCGGGTTGCGGGCGTAGAAGTCCGCTGCGATCGGCTCGTAGAAGCGGTCCCACGCCGCGCGCTGTTCCGGGTTCATGCGCCCGATCATCGCCTCGTATGCGTCGCTGAGGCGGCTTTTCCGGCCCGGCTGCCGCATTTTGAGGTCGTATATCGGGTCCATGTCGTGGTTCGAGGCGATGGACATCTCCTGTGCGGCGGCTGCCGGACGTCCTTCGTAGTCGTCGTAGAAGGTCTCCGGCACAGGGAACGTGCGTTCCTCGAAAAGCGCGAGGTCGCACGTGTCGGCCATCCAGTTGCGGTGCTGCGCCTTGTGGTGCACCACGAGACAGAAGGGCTTCTCCGGGTCGCGTCCGTGCTCGAGCCACTCGATGCTCTTGTCGGTGATGATGTTCGTGATATAACCTTCGCAGCGCACCGTGTCTCCCGTCTGCCGGATGAAGTCGGGGTTGTAGTAGTCTCCCTGCCCGGGCAGTATTTCCCAATGGTCGAAGCCCGTCGGGAGGCTTTCGAGATGCCATTTCCCGACGATGGCCGTTTCGTATCCGGCCTTGCGGAGGAGTTTGGGGAAGGTCTGCTGCGAGCCGTCGAACACGCAGGTGGTGTTGTCGTAGAATCCGTTCTTGTGCGAATGCTTCCCGGTGAGCATGCAGGCGCGGCTGGGGCCGCTGAGCGAGTTCGCCACGAAGCTGTTCGTGAAGCGCACGCCCTCTTCGGCGATCCGGTCGAGATTCGGGGTCGAGGCGTAGCGGCCGTCGTAACAGCTCATCATCTGCGACGTGTGGTCGTCGGTCATGATGTAGAGGATGTTCATCGGCCTGCGGGGCGGTTCGGGCTGTCCGCCGCAGCCCGTCAGGGCGGCTGTCGCGAGACCGCCCAGAATGAAGCGGTTGTTGTTTTTCATATCGGTTCTTTGGGGGAAAAGATGCAGGAGCCGGAAAGGCTTCCCGCTCCTGCATCGGTCGGTTGCGTAATGCGGTTCGGTTCGTGCCGAAAGGCCGTTACTCGTCCATTTCGTTCATGTCCTCGACCCACTTCAGTCCGGTGGCCGGTCCATAGACCTGCGGATCCCAGATGTCTCCGGCGTTCGAGTAGGTGCACTCGCCGTCGTTGCCGTGGCCCGTGGCGTCCTTGAAGACGTAGCCCTGGCCTTCGTCCATCTTCCAGTATCCCAGCAGTCCTTCGCTGTTGGGGTCCACGCTGTTCATGTTGTTCTTGAGCTGGGCCTCGGTGCGCACCGTGTTCCACAGACGGGCTTCGCGGAACGAGATCGTCGAGGTGCAGTACGACGGCTGCGGCAGGAACGAGAAGTGGCGGAAGGTGATCGAGGGCGAGGCCGTGGCCTTGTCGGCCACCAGCGAACCGTCGAGGTAGAGCTTCGTCGATGAACCGTCGAAGACGATCGCCACGTGCTGCCATTTCTTCGCCTCGCAGGGCGCGGTGGCCGTCACGGCGGGTTTCACCACGGAGTTGATCTGCATCCAGCGGTTCTCCTGGTCGGCGGTCGTCGAGGAGGCTTCGAAGCGCACCCACATGCGGTTGCCCAGTCCGTCCTCGTTGTCGAAGCCGACGATCATGTAGTTGCGGTAGTCGAACGCCTCCTTATACATCATGAATTCGAAGGTGTAGGCCGTGAAGGTGATCGGCGCATCCTTCATGTTCAGGATCACGCGGTTGCGTTTCGTGACGCCGCCGGTCGCATACTCCGAGTTGAAGACGGGGGCCGGAACGATCTTCTTGCGGTTGCAGACGATGAGGAACTGCGAGGCGTCGTCCAGCACGGTCATCCTGCCGTCGAGGCTGCGCAGCGTGACGGGCAGGGCGTAGGTCTGTCCCGAGTCGTCCATCTCCTGCGTGTAGGGCAGGATCTTTATCGCGACGGGCGTCGCCGCCACATCGCCGGTCCCGATCACGAGCGGGTCTCCGGGAATTTCGTAGCCCGTTTCGGGCAGCAGCGTGTAGGAGGTTCCGTTCAGGGCGTTGAACCGCTCCAGCACTTCCGGGTCGGCTTCGATCCGGAAGGAGTATTCGCCGTCGGCCTTGCCGCCCAGCCGGGCCGTCAGCGACGCGGTGGCTCCGTCGTTGCCGACCTCCACCGTCGAGCTGGTCTCCTTCTGCGCTTCGGCTATGTAGGCTGCGTTGTCGATCGCTCCGAGGTCGGCGTTGTCGCAGCCGAAGGCGGTCGTCAGCAGCGCCGCGCCGGCGAGCAGCGCCCGGCAGCGGCCGTTCAGTATCGTTCTCATAGGTCTTTTCATGGTTTTATTCGTTGGCATTTTCCAGTTCGTTCATCGCGTGGATGGCCTCCCGGTAGTACTTGTAGCAGTCGTTCTTGAAATCGTTCTGCATCTGGTAGGCGCCGAAGCCTCCCTTGCGGTAGCCCGTGTAGGGCTGCCACGTCGCCATGCCGTGCAGCGAGTTGGTCGTCGAACCGTCGGGCAGCACGTAGGTCGTGCCGCCGTTCTTCCACAGGGCCTCCGGCTCGAAGTTCTCGCAGACGATCGTGCGGTTGGTGATCGTCTTCTCGTCGAGCACATCGCTGAAAGCGCCGATTAACGCTCCGAGTCTGGTGTCCAGATTGCTTTGGTAGCTGAGGGAATAGGTTTGCAGGATGTAGTAGTCGAAATATTCGATCGTGCCGACCGGCATTTTGGCCACCTCGCCGTCCACGATCAGCAGCTTGCCGCTGCCCGATTTCGGGCCGAGGCGCCTGCCGCATTCGTCCACGAACCAGAAGGTCCGCTCGGCGGGAGTCGTTCCGGCGTAGATGTCGCCCTGGGACGGCAGGTCGTTCACGATGTTCCCCTTGTGGTCCGAATAGCTCGGCTCGTAGTCCAGGTCGAGGCCCGTGTATTCGTTTTCCAGCACGACGTCCACCACTGCGCTGGCGTATTTGCGGATCGCGGCTTCGATTTCCGCCGCGTCGGCGTCGTCGGACCAGCCCCAGTAGTGGCGCATCGCCCGGGCGATTTCGTCCTTGCCCGTGATGCCTGCGGTCACCTCGTCGGGCGTGATCGTGCGGCCGATGTCCATCAGCAGGAGTGTCACGACCACGTCGGTCCCCTTTTTCGCCTTCACGGCCTTCGCTTCGGCCTTCTGTTCCTCGGTCAGGTAGAACGAGGCCCAGTTGGCCACCAGGTCCACGCTGTCGGGAATGCCCATCAGGCTCGATCCGGTCGTGGCGGCCTTGGGGTCCCATCCGCCGAACCATCCGAAGGTGATCGAGTGGTCGGAAGCCTTGTAGGCCCGCAGGTTTTCGTAATAGGATTCCGGGAAGCGCTGCGTGAAGTCCTGCGCTTCGGGTTCGGTCCAGTCGTCGCAGGCTGCGAGCGGAGCCGCGGCCAACAGGAGGGCGGACAGTCTTATGATGTTCTTTTTCATTGGAATGGCGTTTTTCGGTTCGTGTGTCAGTTCTGTTTCTTGGCCCACCATACGTCGGTGGAGTATTCGTCGGGACCGCCGAGCAGTTGGATGCCGCCGAGCACGTTCTCCCGGTTGTTGTCGTATTCCGACTGCGGATAGTGCAGGCGGCGCATTCCGCGGTCGCCGTCCACGCTGCCCCACATACCGCCTGCGGCGCCGAGGTTGTTCACGGCCATCATCATTTTGGGATAGCCCGTCCGGCGGAAGTCGGCCCAGGCCTCGTGGCCGATCATGTGGTTGGCGATCCACTTCTGGGTGATGATGCGCTCCAGCTCGTGTCCGTCGTCGGCCCATTTCACCGAGACGGCCTGGCCGAAGTTCGGCTGGTCGTGCTTCCCCGCGGGGTCGGTGTAGGCGAGTCGGGGCGTCAGCGTCGAGGCGATGTAGCCTTCGTAGGAGGACGAGCAGCCCCACTGCTCGAAGGAGGTCTTCACGCCCGTGTTGTAGAGGTTCTCGGGCGTGTCGCCCATCGCCCAGCCCAGCAGCGCTCCTTCGGCCCGCAGGAACCAGCTCTCGGCGGCGTACATGACCGGCACGGGGTCCGTCTCCGCGAAGAGCGGGTAGGAGAAGGAGGCGTAGGTCGTCGGCAGCACGTTCTCGATTCCCGAGCGCACGCCCGCATAGGTCTCGTCGTAGCCCGACTTCGAGAAGTAGGAGCTGCGCCGCGGGTCCTCGTAGGCGTTCATATACATCGTGATGTTGGCGTTCGAGCGCAGGTCCTGCCACGATTCGCTCGTCGCCTGCGTGTAGTAGGGGTTGCGGCGCGAGGTGAGCGTGAATTGCAGGTTCTCGGCGTTGGCGTCGATCAGTCCGTAGGTGTCGATGGCGGCCACGGCCTCCTCGGCGATGCGATGCGCCTCGGGCTCCACGCCGCTCATGCGGATCGCCATGCGCAACTTGAGCGTGTTGGCGAACTGGATCCATAGGCTGACGTCGCCCTTGTAGGTGCTGATGTCGAAGTCGCTCAGCAGCGAACCGCCGCCGGCCGCGGCGAAGGTGTGGAGCGACTCCATGGCCTCGTCCAGGTCGTCGATCATCGCCATATAGACGTCGCGCTGGCTGTCGTAGGGCACGGAGAAGGTTCCGTTCTGCATCTTCGAGTAGGGGATCGGACCGTAGGCGTCGGTCACGCGCAGCATCGAGGCCACGCGGATGATCCGCGACAGCTCGTACACGGGGCCTTCGCCGCCCGTTTCCGTCATGATCTGGAAGTAGTTGCCGTAGAAGTTCGAGAAGGTGTTCTCGAACAGCGGGTCGTTGAAGTCGTCCGACGGGTTGTAGGTCGCTATGTTCTGGCCCTGGTAGGATTTCACGGCCGATGCATAGCCGCCCAGCTCGTCGCCCAGCAGCACGTCGTGGTACTGCGAGGCGTTCACCTGCACGTGCATCATCCATTCCATCATCGACGGGAAGAGGATGCCCACGCCGACATTGTCGCCCTCGAGGTCCTCGTCCGACGGACGGTAGGGTTTGGTGTTGTACTCTTCGAAGCTGCCGGTGCAGGCCACGGCAGCGAGCGTCGCGCCCATTGCGGTCAGCCGGCCGATCCGGCGGAATATCCGGTTTGTTTTCATTTTGGTCGGGGTTTTAGAATTGTAACTTCACGGTGAATCCGATGTTCCGCAGGCTGGGCAGCATGAAGTAGTCCACGCCCTGCAGGAAGTTGTTGGTGGTCGAGGTGGTCAGTTCGGGATCGAAGGGCGCCTTGTTGTAGATCATCCACAGGTTGCGGCCCACGAGCGAGACGGTCATCGACAGTTTGTCGGCGAACCAGCGCTTGGGCAGCGTGTAGGCCAGCGAGAGCTCCTGCAGCCGGACATTCGTGGCGTCGTAGATGTAGTAGGCTCCGGCGCCCGTGCCCGCGCCGATGGTCTGGTAGTAGTTCTTGGCGTCCACCATGCCGTTGTTCACCCGGACGCCTCCGGCGTCGCGCGCGGCGGCCGAACGCTCCGAGACGCCGTAGTAGTCGAGGAACGCCTCGGTGTTCGAGACGACCGAACCGCCCAGACGGGCCGCGAGCATGACGTTGAGGTTGATGCCCTTCCATGCGAAGCTGTTGTTCCAGCCGATGTTGCCCTTGGGCATCAGACTGGCCACCTTGCGGCGTTCGGTGGTCGTCAGTTCGACCTTGTTGGTGGCCGGATCGACGTAGATGTTGCCGTTGCCGTCGGTGCGCAGCTCGCGGTTGATATACAGGTCGCCCATCGTGCCGCCCTCGTAGAGGATCACCTGCGGCGAACCGGTGTTGCCCAGCGTGGCCTTCTCCAGGTAGGGCATGTCGATCGGCTTGCCGTCCACGGGGCTGATGACGCCGTTGGCGAGCTTGATGATCTTGTTGCGGTTCATCGTGTAGGTCACGCTCGTGTTCCACGAGAAGTCGCGCCATGTGTTATGGTAGCTGAGCAGCATTTCGAGACCCGAGTTGCGGACCTGTCCGGCCTGTACGAGCACCGACGAGTAGCCCGACGTCGAGGAGGGGGTCGATTCGAAGGTCTGGTTGAAGGTGTCCGAACGGTACCACGTGGCGTCGAGGTTGAGCTTGCCGCCGAAGAAGCGGGCGTTGAGGCCCACCTCCCACGACTTGGTCTTCTCGGGCTTGAGGTCGTCGTTCGGGAAGCGGTGGAGCGAATCCCATTCGTGCGTCTGGCCCTTGTAGTCGTAGTAGGGTTTGGTCAGGTAGGCCGCATAGGAGGATCCCACGGCCGAATAGGAGGCGCGCAGCTTGAGGAACGAGAACCATTCGGGCAGCTCGACCATTTCGGAGATCACGGCCGAGAGACCCACCGAGGGGTAGAAGAAGGACTTGTATTTCGAGAAGGCCAGCGCCGACTCCCAGTCGTTGCGGCCCGTTACCGTGAGGTAGAGCATGCTCTTCCACGACAGTTCGACATTGGCGAAAACGCTCTGCGACTGCACGTGCGAGCCGTCCTCGCGCTCCTTGTACGACGTGGTGGAGATGTTGGTGATCGAGAAGAAGTTGGGAATCTTGCGCAGGTCGCCGCCCCAGCCCATGAGGTCCATCTGCACGTCCTTGATCGACCCGCCGACGTTGGCCGTCAGGTGGTAGTCGTCGGCGAAGTAGAGGTCCACGTTGGCGATGGCGTCGGCGTAGATCTGGCGGTCGTTGCGCTTCTCGATGTTGTAGAGGCCCTTTTCGCCCGCGAAGTTGGTGTCGGTTCCGGCATAGCGCTTGTTCGTGATGTCCATGTCGGCGTTGTCCACCTTCACGCGGCCGGTGACGTTGAGCCACTTGGTCACGTCGTATTTCAGGCTCGCGGAGAGCATGTAGCGGCGCTTCTTCGTCTCGTTTATCATCTTGTTCATGATCCAGTAGGGATTCTGGAACGACATGTCGCCCGAGCCGTAGGTCCAGTTCTGCGTGTAGAGGTTGCGCGACTCGTCCCAGATCTGGTACATGCGCACGTTGTCGAAGTCGTCGCCGCGCGGGAAGAGGTAGAGTGCCGGCAGCGGGTTGAAGTACTGTCCCGAGGAGATCATGTTCTTGTTGTCCTGCAGGATGTAGCTGGCGCCGACGTCCGCCGTCAGTTTTTCGTCGAGGAAGCTGAACGTGTTGCGGAAGGTGAAGTTGTAGCGGTTGTATCCGCTGTTGGGCAGGATGTTGCGGGCGTTGGTCGTCGCCGCCGAGAAGTAGGACTGGTAGCGCTTCGTGCCCGTGGAGAAGGTGAACGAGTTATTGACGTTCGACCCCGTGTTGAAGAATCCCTCCGGATCGAACCGCCGCGAGGTCCTGTCGCCCCAGCTCTGGTACGATCCGGCCACGTTGCCGTAGCGGTTCTGGAAGCGGGGCATCACCAGCGGCGAGGAGAAGGTCGTGCTGTTCGAGAAGCTCACGCTCGTCCGTCCGGCCTCGCCTTTCTTCGTGTTGATGAGCACCACGCCGTTGGCGGCGTCCGAGCCGTAGAGGGCCGCGGCCGAGGGACCCGTCAGCACCGAGATCGACTCGATGTCGTCGGGGTTGATGTCCGCCACGCCGTCCGAACCCGCGTAGTTGCCTTGCAGACCGTCGTCGTTCGAGCCGAAGGAGATGTTGGTCATCGGCACGCCGTCGATCACGTAGAGGGCGTTGTTGTCCTTGTAGATGGACTTCGCGCCGCGCATCACCACGCGGGCCGCGCCGCCGACGCCGGCCGCCGAGGCGTTGATCTGCACGCCGGCGACCTTGCCGTTGAGCGAGTTCATGAAGTTGGCGTCCTTGACCGTCGTGATGTCCTCGGCCTTCACCTGCTGCACGTTGTAGGAGAGGGCCTTCTCCTGCCGCTTGATGCCGAGCGCCGTCACCACGACGTTCTCCACGGCTACGGCCGACTCCTGCATCGTGACGGCGATTTCGCTGCGTCCGTTCACGGCGACCTCCTGCGGTTCGTATCCCAGGTAATTGACCAGCAGCACGGGGGCCTGCGTGCCGGACGGGATACGGAGTTCGAAGCCGCCGTTCACGTCCGTGCTCACGCCGATCGTCGTGCCCTTGATGATGACCGAGGCGCCGATCACGGGCAGCCCGTGGGAATCGGTCACCGTGCCGGCTACCGTTTGCGGCGTTTCGTCCGGGGTGGCGCCGACCCCCCCCCTTCGTTCCGAGAGGATGATGTTCGAGCCGTTGATTTCGTAGGTCAGCCCCGTGCCTCCGACCATCTGTTCGAGGGCTTCGGCCACCGGCCGGTCCCGAACCTCGACGCTTACCGTCCGGTCGGTGTCGAGATTCTTGTCGTGGATGAACAGGTAACGGGTCTGTTTTTCGATTTCGTTCATCACCTGTTCCATTTTCACTTGCCGCATGCCGATCGTCACGCGTGCGGTCTGGGCCGAGGCGTGCGAGGCCGTCAGGCATGACAAAACCGCGAATAGCGAGATTATCAGGCTTTTTGTATTGCCTGATACTTTTTTCTTCATATCTTTGTCAATTAAAGGATAATAATTTGAGTTGTTCCGTCAGATGCGAATGGCCGTTATCCTTGCCGCCCGGGGTCGCGCCAACGACTTCGGGCATTTTTTCCGATGGCTTCCGCGATCGGCGACGACGGCCTCAGAAAGGCTCGTGTTATCTCATAGGCAGGCAGGTTTTAAGGTTCGTGCTATTTTATCGGTAGATGGTTATTTCGTTGGTTTGCGAGTCGTAGGCGTATTCGAAGTCGCAGTTGCGCTGGAGGATGTCGAGGGCGTGCTCGATGCCGTCCGAGATGCGGATTTTGCCGACGGCCTCGAATTGCGGCATCTCTTTCAGCCGCACGTCGAACCGCACCCCGTAGCAGTGTTCGAGACGGTGCAGGAGCTCCTCGAACGAGCAGCCGCTGACCGAGATCAGCCCCTCGGTCCAGAGGTATTCGTTCGGATCGTCGGCCCGTCCGAGCGTCAGCCGTCCGTCGTGCAGCGATACCTTTTCGTTGGGTCTGAGCGTGACCTGCCGCTGCGGGGCGTCGTGCGGCGTGACACGCACGCTGCCCCGCAGCAGGGCCGTCGAGAAGATGCCGTGCTGTTCGTCTGCATTGACGTTGAAGCGCGTGCCGAGCACCTCCACCCGGCAGGCGTAGGTCTCCACGACGAAGGGGTGTCCGGCGTCGTGGCTGACGTCGAACAGCGCCGTGCCTTTGAGTCTTACCTGCCGCGTGTCGCCGGCGAAGAGGGCCGGGTATTCGATTTCGGCGCCGGAGTTGAGCCATACGGAGGTTCCGTCCTGCAGGGTCAGGTTGATGCGCTGTCCGGCGGGGACTACCACACGGTTGGTCAGCTGCTCCCAGCCGCGTTCGCGGTGGGCGACGAACCCCCAGCCGACGCCGACCGCCAGGGCGACGACGGCCGCGATGCGTGCCGCGGCGCCCGCCATGCGGCGCAGACGCATTCCGGGGCTGCGTTGCGCGGCTCCGGGAACGGGGGCGAAGAGCAGCAGGGCGTCGAACACGGCGCGTTCGCGGTCGAACGTGCGGCGGTTCTCCTCGTCCGCATCGAGCCATTCCATGAGCCGGCGCTCCTCGTCGGGGCCGGTCTCTCCTCTGAAAAAACGGTACAGAATCTCTTTTTCCATGCTTTTCCCTCCGCCCGCTTTTCGGGGCGTTCATTATAAAAGCACTTCAGCAGGGCGGTTTCCCGCGAAAGGACACGTTTTTCGGGAAAATATTTTCAGAATTGCCGCGTGAGGCGTTCCAGCACGGCCGCCGCGAGCGCGGCGGGCAGGTAGTCGCGCAGGGCGAGGCGCAGTTTTCCGAGGGCTTTGCCCAGCTCGGTCTCGACGCGCCGTTCGCTGATGCCGTACTGTGCGGCGACCTCGCGGTAGGAGCGTCCCCGGAGCCGCTGTTCGGTGAAGACGCTGCGGGTCAGTTCGGGCATTTCGTCCAGGCAGTCGCGGACGATCCGTTCGACCTCGCCCTCGAACAGCCGTTCGGGATCGCACATCTCCAGCGAGCGGATGCTTTCGCGCAGCACGCGTTGTTGCAACTCCTCCATCTCGCCGTGGGCCCGCAGCCGCACGGCTTGCGCCCGCAGGTGGTTGAGGCATTTGTGGCGGAGCGTCTTGAGGACGTAGGCGGCCGGATTTCCGCCCGTGTCGATGCGGGAGCGGTTCTCCCAGAAATAGAGGAAGGAGTCGGTGGCGAGGTCTTCGGCAACGAGCCGGTCCCGGACATATCCGCGGGCGAATGCGATCAGCCGCGGACGGTATTCGTCGAAAAAACGCCCGAAGTCGTCCGTCGGACCGTATTTGTCGGATAGTTGCATTGCTTTCCCCTCCCCATGACGCCAAGATCGGAACAAATATAGCGATTATTTCCGTTCCGCCTCGTGCGGGACGGGTTTTCATCCGATAAAATAAAAATTGCGGGCGCTCCGGCTCCGTTCTATCGGAACGTCCCCTGTCATCGGATCGAGTTCATCCGGATGCTGGCCTTGACCAGCGCGATGGCCCGGATGCGGCTCATGGCGATCTCCTTGTCGGCATGGTGCGGATTCTGGCTCACGAGCTTCACCCACCCCTCGCGCTCGGATTTCTGGATATACTTCACGGTGACGTACTCTTCGCCGTCGATGTCGATCGAGAGCAGGTACATGTCGCCCCAGAAGATGTCGTCGATGTCGTTGAGCTGCTTGTAGAGCACGATGTCGCCGCTCTTGAGCAGCGGATACATGGAATCCCCGCGCACGTAGAGCGCTCCGTCGCATTTCGGGAGGTTGGGGATGTGGATGAAATTGACGGGTTTGGCCTGCGTCTGGTCGGCGAACAGGGGAACCAGCCCCGCCGTGCCCTCGATCGAGTAGAGGGGCACGCTCTGGAGCGGCAGCGAGTTGTCCGTGCGGTGCATGTAGGCCGTCAGGTCCGGCTCGGCGTTGAACATGCTGCCCCTGCCGGTTTCGATCCATTCGGGGTTTACGTTCAATTCCTGAACCAGGATGTTCCGGTTCCTCGCCGAGAGCCCCGCCTTGCCGGTCTCGATCATCGAGAGGGCGGCTTTGCCTATTCCAAGTCGCTGTGCGAGTTGCTCTTGCGTCATTCCGAGCTGCTTGCGTATCAGTTTTACCCGTTCGTTCATGGTATTCTATCGGAAAATTTTATATCAAAAATTTGAATTTTCGATTCGAATGTTCAAATTTTGAATATATCTTTGTCCTGCAAAGTTAAACAATTTGTTTCTGTCTGCAAACTTTTTTGCAAAAAAACGATTCTGTATCAATGAGCTATTCGGTTTCACCTGAACTTTACCGGGAAACGGCGGTCCGTTTGGCGGACGCCCTCGACGGCGGCGGCTACTTTTCGGGATCGGTCCGTTTCGCGTTCGGCGGCATGGAGTGCCGCCTGACGGCTTCGGTCATCGTCTGCCGGCGGCGCGAGTCGCTGCCCGAAGGCGACGTCGATGCCGTCGCGGACCTCGTGCCCGTCTGGTGGGAGTTCCACACCGCGGACGGCGAGGGGGAGGTCGCCAACGACTTCTCGTTTTCCGAAATGAAGGCGTACCTCTGACGCCTTCGTGCTGCGGCTCCTCGCTTCCCCGGCGCGGCGCCGCCCGCCGCAGCGCACTTATCCGAAAAACCTGCCCGTCGCGGCGCCGCGCAAGGGGTTTTTGAAAACAGTTTTCATCGAATGGTCACAATGTCTGTTCCGGCCTCTGCGGAAGGAGATTCCGCAGAGGCTTTCGTATCCGGAGCGGTCTCCGGCTGTCCTTCCTCCGGTGCGGCGGGCTCTTCCGCGGCCGTCCGCTCCGCGGGAACGCTCCTTCCCGGTTCTGCTTCCGGGGCTTCCCGTCCCGCCGTGCCCGCGGGTCCGTGCGGCGGCGGATGCCGCGCCGGGACCGCCCGGTCTGCCGGAGGCGTGCCTCCTTCCGCGGCCGCCCGCTCCGCCGGCCCCGGCCTTTCCGCCTCTTCGTCACTTTCGCCGGAAGAGTCGTTTCCCGGAGGACCGGTGCTGTCCGATGCGGATGCCGCGACGCCTCCGGCGTTCGCCGATTTCGCCCTCGGGGTCTATCCCTTCCTCGACCTGAAGCCTTTCCACCGTGCCTACTACCGGGTGCTGGAGGCCTTCGCCGCGGGGCGCGTCCGGCGGCTGATCGTCACCATGCCGCCCCAGCACGGCAAGAGCGTCGGTGCCACGACGCTCCTTCCGGCCTATGTGCTGGGGCTGGATCCCGACTGCCGCGTGGCGATCGCCTCCTACTCCGGGGCGCTGGCCTCGAAGTTCAACCGCCGCGTGCAGCGGATTCTCGAGTCGCGCGAATACGCCGCCTTTTTCCCCGCTACGACGATCAAGCGCGGCGCCCGGCCGCCGGGCTATATCCGCACGGCCGACGAGGTGGAGGTCGTGGGGCGGCGGGGCGGACTGCTGTCGGTCGGCCGCGAGGGCTCGCTCACGGGCAACCGCGTGGACTGCTTCATCCTGGACGATTTGTATAAGGATGCGCTGGAGGCCAATTCGCCGCTCGTGCGCTCGAACTGCTGGGAGTGGTATACGTCGGTGGTCCGCACACGGATGCACAACGCCTCGCGCGAACTGGTCGTTTTCACGCGCTGGCACGAGGAGGACCTCATCGGCGAACTGCTGGCCCGCGAACCGGTCGAGGAGCTGCGCGAGTGGCGGCAGCTCGACACGCTTCCGCCCGGCGGCTGGCTGCACCTGAACTTCGAGGCGCTGAAGACCTCGCCGCCCACCGAAATCGACCCCCGCGCACCGGGCGAGGCGTTGTGGGAGGAGCAGCACGGCGCCGTGCTGCTGCACTCCAAGCGGCGGCTCGATCCGTTGCAGTTCGAGGCTCTCTACCAGGGGCGTCCCTCCTCGCGCGAAGGACTGCTCTACGGACCGCACTTCGCCGAGTACGACGCCCTGCCGCGCGAGATCGTCCGCCGGGCCAACTACACCGACACGGCCGATACGGGCGACGACTATCTCTGCTCGCTTTCGTATGCGGTCGATACCGACGGGGTCATCTACATCACCGATGCGGTCTATTCGCGCGAGCCGATGGAGGTGACCGAGCCGCTGGTGGCCGGGATGCTCGTTCGCTCCGCGACGCGGCAGGCCGCCGTCGAGAGCAACAACGGCGGCCGCGGGTTCGCCCGCGCCGTGCAGGCGCGCGCTCCCGGCGTGCGGGTCGAGTGGTTCCACCAGAGCGGCAACAAGGAGGCGCGCATCCTCTCCAACTCGGCCACCGTGCTGCACCTCGTGCGCTTTCCGCGGGGGTGGGCGCGGGAGTGGCCCGAGCTGTATGCGCATCTGACGACCTACCGCCGTCTGTTCCGCACCAACCGCTGGCACGATGCGGCCGACGTCGTGACGGGCATCGTCGAGCGCGAAACGGCGGGCCGGCGCGGCGGACGGCTGCGGGACATCCGGTTCGTCTGAACGCGGAAACTACCGGGAGTCGCGGAGGGGACACGGTGCGTATGTGACCTTTACGTTAAATTGTTCGGAATGTCGGCGGTTTTCATCCGATTTTCCCTACCTTTGAGCGGTTAGTAATGGTTTTTTAATCCGAACTGTAAATGAAAGCACTTAAAATCGGAAACTTATGCGCTTCCGTGCCCATCGTGCAAGGCGGTATGGGCGTAGGCATATCCCTCTCGGGACTGGCGTCCGCCGTGGCCGACCAGGGCGGCATCGGCGTCATCTCGTCGGCCGGGCTGGGGGTGATTTACAACGACTATTCGAAGGATTACCGCGAGGCTTCGGTCTGGGGACTGAAGCAGGAGCTGCGCAAGGCCCGCGAGGCCACGCGCGGCATCGTCGGCGTGAACGTCATGGTCGCCATGTCGAATTTCGCGGACATGGTCCGCACGGCCGTCGCCGAGCGGGCCGACATCATCTTCTCGGGCGCCGGACTGCCGCTCAACCTGCCGTCGTTCCTCACCGAAGGGGCGAAGACCAAGCTCGCGCCGATCGTCTCGTCGGCCCGTGCGGCGAAGCTCCTGTGCCGGAAATGGTTCTCGGAGTACAAGTACGTTCCCGACGCCATCGTGGTCGAAGGGCCCAAGGCGGGCGGCCACCTGGGTTACAAGCCCGAGCAACTGAACGACGAGCACTATGCCCTCGAGACGCTCGTGCCGGAGATCGTCGCCGAGGTGCGCTCCTTCGAGGCCGCCCACGACTGCCATATTCCGGTGATCGCCGGCGGCGGCATCTATACGGGCGAGGACATCTACCGGATCATGGAGCTGGGGGCCGAGGGCGTGCAGATGGGCACGCGCTTCGTCACCACGGAGGAGTGCGACGCCGACCCGGCCTTCAAGCAGAGCTATATCGAGGCGCGCCGGGAGGACATCGAGATCATTCAGAGCCCCGTCGGGATGCCGGGCCGGGCCATTCACAACCGCTTCCTCGACCGGGTGAAGGAGGGGCTCAAGCGTCCGAAGTCCTGTCCGTTCGACTGCATCAGGACGTGCGACGTGACGCATAGTCCCTATTGCATCATGCTGGCCCTCTACAACGCCTTCAAGGGTCGCTTGCAGAACGGCTACGCCTTCTGCGGTGCGAATGCCTGGCGGGCCGAGAAGATTCAGTCCGTGCGCGATCTGATGGCTTCGCTGCGTGCCGAATACGACGCCTTCGCGGCCCGGCGGGCGAACTTTTCGCTGCGCGACCGGCTGTTCGGCGCGAAGTGACCGCCCGGCAGCGGCGTCCCGCCCGTTTGCGGGGCGTCCGGCTTCGGTCCGGACCGCGTCGCTACGGCCGGACACTGCGATTCCACCCCCGTCGGAACCCTTTCCGGCGGGGGTGATCCGTTGTTCCGAGAGGCCCGGCGGCGGCTTTTCCGGGGCGTCACTCCTGCTCGTCGCCCGAGAGAAGCCAGCGGATGCTGTATTGCGGATAGCGGGCGTGGATGCGTTCGGCCAGGTCGCGGCTGATGCCGTTCGCGCCGCGGCGGATGCGGTAGAGATTCTCGCCGCGCGGCAGGCCGATGCGGAGGGCGAAGGCATTGATCGAAAGCCCCGAGCGGCGGATGATCTCCGCGAGGCGTTCCCACTCCGCGAGGCGTTTTTCAGGGGAGGTTTCGTGTTTCATGGCAGTCGGGTTCGGGACCGCGCCGGCGCGCTGAAACGACGGACGCGGACTATTGCCGCTCGCTTCACGGAAGGTTCTGGTAAACCCGACAAGGAATGAGCACATATAGCCCGCGCCGTTATGGCGTAGGATCAAATCCCGTGCCCGTCACGACGCGGGGCCGCAACAGCAGGAATATGTGCCTGACCGCTTGTCAAAAAATTTACCAGATTTTCCGTGCAGCCAAGCCGGTCCGCCACTGCGGACTTCGAAGCAAAGGTACGAAAAAAATCCGGATGCCGAAGCATCCGGACCGTGTGCGGCGTGAATGAGCCCGGTTACATGTTCTCCAGCCGGGCGGCGGGCGAAACGTCGAGCGAGGCCACTTCGCCCAGCTTGTAGCGGTAGTAGCCCGCCATGGCGATCATCGCGGCGTTGTCGGTGGTGAACTTAAATTCGGGCAGGAACGTGCGCCAGCCGCGCCGGCGGCCCGTCTCGGCGATGCCGTCGCGCAGGCCCGAGTTGGCCGAGACGCCGCCGGCGATGGCGATGTCGCGGATGCCCGTCTCCTTCGAGGCGCGCACGAGCTTGTCGAGCAGGATTTCGACGATGGTCGTCTGCAACGAGGCGCAGAGGTCGGCCTTGCGGCGTTCGACGAACCCCGGGTCGGAGGCCACGGCGTCGCGCAGCGTGTAGAGGAACGAGGTCTTCAGCCCCGAGAACGAGTAGTCGTATCCCTCGACATGGGGCCGTGCGAAGCGGAACGCTTTCGGATCGCCCTCCCGGGCCAGGCGGTCGATCACCGGACCGCCCGGGTAGGGCAGCCCCATCACCTTGGCGCACTTGTCGAACGCTTCGCCCGCGGCGTCGTCGATCGTCGTGCCGATGATCCGCATTCGGGTCGGGGAGTCCACGCGCACGATCTGCGTGTGCCCGCCGCTCACCAGCAGGCAGAGGAACGGGAATGACGGGTGGGGCAATTGCCGGTCCGGCAGGTCGATGAAATGCGAGAGGATGTGTCCCTGCAGGTGGTTGACCTCGACCATCGGGATGTTGCGGGCGATCGACAGCCCCTTGGCGAACGACACGCCCACGAGCAGCGATCCGACCAGTCCGGGGCCGCGCGTGAAGGCGATGGCGTCCAGCTCGTCGGCCGTGACGCCGGCCTCCCTGAGCGCCGTATCCACCACGGGGACGATATTCTGCTGGTGGGCCCGCGAGGCCAGCTCGGGGATCACGCCGCCGTACTTGACGTGCACGGCCTGCGAGGCGATGACGTTCGACAGCAGGACGTTGCTGCGCAACACGGCCGCCGAGGTGTCGTCGCACGAGGATTCGATGCCGAGAATTGTAATATCCATCCGGTTTTTTACGTGTAATTTTAACTTTTTGGTTAACTTTGCGAGTTATATACGGGAATCCGATTGCGCAAAGTTATAAAAATATTGGGAAAGGTGTTATCCGCGGCGGTTTTGTTGCTGATAATCCTTCCCGTGGCGCTTTCGCTGCTGCTCGACATTCCCGCCGTCCAGAACTATGCCGTGCACCGTGCGGCCGCCCTCGTCTCGCAGCGGCTGGGAACGGTCGTGCGCGTGGGCCGGGTGGACATCGGGCTGTTTTCGAAGGTGCGCGTCGAGGATTTCTACGTCGAGGACTACGGCCGCGACACGCTCCTTTACGTGGGGCGTCTGGATGCCTACGTCACGGGCTTCGGCCTGTGGGGCGGGGGCGTCGAGCTGAGCCGCGGGGAGATCGCCGACGCCAGACTGCATCTGCACCAGATGCCCGACGGCGAAATGAACATCAAACAGATCGTCGCGCGCCTTTCGAATCCCGGCCGGAAGCGGAAGGGCGAGTTCCGCCTCTCGCTGAAGAGCGCTTCGATCGAGAACATGGAACTTTGCCTCGACCGGAACGAGGAGCGCAATCCTCCCTACGGAATCGACTTTTCGCACCTGCATCTGACGCGGCTCGACGCCCGGGTGGATGATTTCACCATCGACGGACAGGCCGTCTATACGACCGTCGCCTCGCTGTCGGCGCGCGAGAAGAGCGGCTTCGTGCTGGATCACCTCTCCGGGCGGTTCTATCTCACGCAGGGCTGCCTGGGCTTCGAGCAGGCCCGGATCGTGACGCCCGGGTCGGACATCCGGATTCCCTACGTTTCGCTGGCCGGCAACTCGTGGGCCGACTACCGGGACTTTCTCGGCCAGGTGCGCATCGACGCCGCACTGCGCGATACGGAGGTTTCGACCGACGACGTGGCCTACTTCGCTCCCCGTCTGCGCGACTGGCATTTGACTTTCAGTGAGATAGATGCCCGGGTGGCGGGCGTCGTCTCGGACTTCTCGGGCGAGATCCGCCGGATGCGCATCGGCGACAGCACGACGCTCGCGGCCACGGCTTCGCTGCGGGGGCTTCCCGACATCCGGAAGACGCACTTCGACCTCGAGATTCCCGACCTGCGGACTTCGGCCGCGGCGGCCGACGACCTGGCGCGGCGCATCGCCGGAAAGTCCCTTCCTGCGTCGCTCGCCCCGGTGCTGGACCGGGCGGGCGACATGCGTCTGAACGCCCGTTTCCGGGGACTGCTCTCGTCGTTCGACATGCGGCTGGGGGCCGGGACGGCGCGGGGCGACGTGACCTGCGACCTGCGGATGAGCCCGCTCGAAAAGGGCCGCAGCGCGATCCGGGGCGAGGTCTCGGCGCGCGACGTGCGCCTCGGGGAGCTCACGGGACACGGGGAGCTGCTGGGCGACGCGACCCTGTCGGCCCGGATCGACGGGGTGGTGGGGCGCGGCTATGCCGACGCCCGCGTGGAGGGGTGCGTCGGGCGCTTCGGCTTCAACGGCTATGTCTATGACTCGCTGCGGCTCGACGGGCGCCTGCGCAACCGCGAGTTCGACGGCCGCATCACGGCCCGCGATCCCAACCTCGATTTCGACTTTTTCGGACTGGTGGACCTCAACGATTCGGTTCCGCGTTACGACTTCACGATGCATCTGCACCACGCCGACCTGGCGCGGCTCCGGATCAACCGCCGCGACTCCGTCTCGCAGCTCTCGGCCCGTATCGTGGCCAAGGCCGGCGGGCGGTCGCTCGACGACCTGAACGGGCGCATCCGGATCTCCGACGCCCGCTACCGCTACAACGACAAGGAGATACAGGCCTCGAACGTCACGGTGACGGGCGAGAACTCCGACGCAGGCAAGTTCGTCGAGCTGCGTTCGGATTTCGCCGACGTCACGTTCCGTTCGCGGACCAGCTACCGCACCGTCTTCGAGTACCTGCGCCGCAGCGCGCGCCGCTACCTGCCCGTGCTGCGCGGCGGGGCGTCCGATGAGGAAACTCCGGGAGCCGTGGCCGCCGCGCCCGACGATTTCTCGCTGCTCTCGGTCGATATACGCAATATCAATCCCGTGGCCGACGCCGTGGCCGCGGGATTGCAGATCGCCGACGGCACGTCGCTGCGGCTGCTCTTCAACCCGGCGAGCGACCGGCTCTCGTTCAAGGCGTCGTCCGAATACGTCGAACGCCGCCGGATGCTGGCCACACGCCTCAGTGTCAATGCTTCGAACCGCGGCGATTCGCTCACGGTCTATGCCTCGGCCGAGGACCTCTACGCCGGGATGCTGCACCTGCCGCACCTCTCGGTGACGGGCGGTGCGAAGCAGGGGCGCGTACAGCTTTCGACGGGCTTCACGGACACCGTGCGCAAGGTCTCGGGACTGATCGGCGTCCGCGCGGGCGTTCTGAGCGAGGAGGGCGACTTCGGCCGCGTGATCGGTCTGCGCATCCTTCCGTCGCACATCACGCGGGGGGAGAAAACGTGGCAGATCTTCGCGCACCGGATCCGCATCGACACGGTGCACGTGTCGATCGACCGCTTCTTCATGATGAACGACGAGCAGGAGCTGCTCATCGACGGCGTGGCTTCGCGCAGCCGCGCCGATTCGGTGACCCTCTCTCTGCGCAACTTCGACCTTTCGACCTTCACGCAGGTCGCCGAACGCATGGGTTACGCGATCGAAGGGCGCACGAACGGCGCGGCGACGATGAAATCGGTGCTGCGCGGCGCCGAGATCACGGCCGACATCCTCTTCGACAGCGTGCGGGTCAATGACATTCCGGCGCCGCCGCTGCGTCTCGCTTCGCGCTGGGACTTCGCGCGCAACCGGGCGGGGGTGACCGTCTCCGACCGTCTTCGGCGCGATACGCTCGTGCGGGGGTTCTATGCGCCCGACCGGGCGCGCTATTACGCCCGTCTGACGGCCGACAGCCTCGACATGGCGCTGCTCGATCCGCTGCTCTCGGGGGTGATCTCCTCGACGGCGGGGCGCGCCTCGGCCGATCTGGTGTTGCAGGGCGAGGGCCGGAAGGCCGACCTCGGGGGCGAGGTGCGTGTCCGGGACCTCCGCACGACGGTCGATTACACGCAGGTTCCCTATACGATGCCGGAGGCGACGGTGACGGTCCGCAACAACCGTTTCCGGGCCTCCGGCGTTCCGGTTTTCGACGCGCAGGGCAACCGCGGGCGGTTCGATCTGGACCTCGATCTGACGCACTTGTCGAACATCACCTTCGACGTGCGCGTGGCGCCGCAGCGGATGCTCGTGCTCAATACGACCGAGGCCGACAACGACACCTTCTACGGCCGGGTCCACGCCACCGGCGACGCCCGCATCACGGGCCGCAAGGGGGTGGTGAACATGGACATCACGGCCTCGACGGACGACGATTCGGACTTCTTCCTGCCGCTGTCGGGCAAGTCGAACATCGCCAACGCCGACTTCGTGGTTTTCGAGCGGCCCGAGAGGAAGGACACGCTCGACGCCGTGGCGCGCCGCAAGCTGACCTTCGAACGCCGCCACCGCCAGAAACAGACCGCCGCCGGCCGGATGAACGTCGCCCTGGCGCTCGACGTGCGGCCCAATGCGGACGTCGAGCTGACGCTGGCGGGCAATACGCTGAAGGCCCGCGGCGAGGGGACGCTGAACCTGCAGATCGACCCCCGTTCGAACATCTTCGAAATCTACGGCGACTACACGCTGACCGAAGGGAGCTTCCAGCTCTCGCTGCAAAATATCATCAGCAAGCGGTTCACCATCGAGAACGGCTCCTCGATCCAGTGGACCGGAGCGCCGATGGACGCCCTGCTGGACATCGACGCCGTGTACAAGCTCAAGGCGTCGTTGCAGCCGCTTCTGCAAGGCACGACCGACAACCTCGGGGGCAGCCGCTCGGTTCCCGTCGAGTGCGTCATCCACCTCGGGGAGCGGCTTTCGAATCCGAGCATCGGCTTCGACGTCCGCGTGCCCGGGTCCGATCCGGAGACGCAGACGGTCGTGGCCAACGCCCTCTCGACGCCCGAGACGGTCGATACGCAGTTCGCCTACCTGCTGCTGTTCAACAGCTTCATGGCCGAGAGCTCGTCGCTGGCCTCCTCCAATATCGGCAGTTCGGTATCGGCCGCCACGGGCATGGAGTTCCTCTCGAACATGGTCAGCAGTTGGTTCTCGTCGCTCGGCTACGATTTCCGGATCGGCTACCGGCCCAGGTCGGAGCAGGCGAGCGACGAGGTGGACTTCGGCATCTCGAAGAGCCTGATCAACGACCGGCTGTTCGTCGAAGTCGAGGGCAACTACCTGCTCGACAACAAGCAGGCCGTGAACGGCTCCATGTCCAACTTCATGGGCGAAGCCTATATCACCTACCTGATCGACCCGGCGGGGACGCTCAAGCTGAAGGCCTTCACGCAGACCATCGACCGCTTCGACGAGAACCAGGGCCTTCAGGAGACCGGCATCGGTATCTATTTCAAGGAGGATTTCGACAATCTGCGCGACCTGCGGCAGCGTATCCGGGCGCGTTTCACGAACAGGGAGCGCCGGGCCCGGCGGCAGGCCCGGCGGGCGGCGCGCGCCGCCGAACGGGCCGCTGCGACGTCTCCGGACGATGATCCGCGGCCCGAAGAGTGCGACGAACCGAATCCCGCGGAGGACGGGGATTTTTATTCGTGGCTGCCGGCGGGGCAGGGAGGCGCTTCGGAGACGCCCTGTCCGCCGGGAGGAACGGACCCGGCGGAGGCGCCTGCCGCATTCCGCCTTCCCGCAGGGGCTGCGGCCTCGCCGGACGGCGGTTCTCCGGGATCGGAGGCGGATACGGCCTGCCGGGAGCCGCGGCGGCGGAGCGCGGACGACGGACGAAAGGTTGCAAACTAAATACAAATTCAAATAAATTTTCAGATCTGTTATGATGACATTTTTGCAGGCTGCCGAAGCGGTGGCCGTAAGTGAGGAGACCCGCATGGGCTTGTGGACGTTGTTCGTGAAGGGCGGCTGGCTGATGTGGCCGCTGCTGGCGCTGGGCGGCGTGACGATCTTTATCTTCGTGGAGCGTTTCATGGCCATCCGCAAGGCGTCGGTGCTGGACATGAACTTCATGAACCGCATCCGCGACTACATTTCCGACGGCAAGATCTCGACGGCCGTCAATCTCTGCCGGAAGACCGACACGCCGATCGCCCGCATGATCGAAAAGGGCATCGAGCGCATCGGGCGGCCGATGGGCGACGTGCAGGCCGCCATCGAGAACGTAGCCAATCTCGAGGTCTCGAAACTCGAGAACGGCCTGCCGTTCCTGGCCACGATCGCCGGCGGCGCGCCGATGATCGGTTTCCTGGGCACGGTGCTCGGCATGGTGCAGACCTTCATGGACATGTCGGCGGCGGGCGGCACGGTGGACCTCGGACTGCTGGCCAGCGGCATGTACGTGGCGATGGTCACCACGGTGGGCGGTCTGATCGTCGGCATCCCGGCCTACTTCGGCTACAACTACCTCGTGGCGCGCATCGAAAAGCTGGTGTTCCAGATGGAGGCCAACTCGATCGCCTTCATGGATATTCTGAATCAACCCGTTCAAAAATAAGGTATTATGGCAATCAAACACGGTTCGAAAGTCGATAAGTCGTTTTCGGCTTCGTCCATGACCGACCTGATGTTCCTGTTGCTGCTGTTCCTGCTGATCGCCACGACGCTGATCAACCCCAACGCCCTGAAACTGATGCTGCCGAAAAGTTCCAACCAGCTCAAGGACAAGGCGATCACCACCGTCTCGATTCAGGATTCGGGCCGCGGCAAGTACCGCTACTACGTGGAGATGCAGGAGGTCGGCTCGATCGACGGCGTGGAGCGGACGCTCAGGACGCGCCTCGACGGGCAGAAGGAGCCCACCGTGTCGCTCCATTGCGATAAGACCGTCGCGGTGGACGAGGTGGTGAAGGTGATGAACGTGGCCAAGGACAACAACTACAAGCTGATCCTGGCGACGACTCCGAGATAGCCGGGCGGGTTTGCGGACCGGTCGGTTGCATCCGCGGCCTGCGGCTGCGTTTGCGAATCCGGCCCCGCCCCGAATCCCTTCCCCGGCGGGAGCTTATGTGCCGCGAGGCGGCGAAAGACGTTTCCGAAATATTGGTGAAATTACGGTTATGTATTATTACGATCCCGACAATAAGAATCCTCGACGGTGGGCGATGATCGCCGCGGGGGCTTACGCGCTGCTTTTCGCGGTGTCGTTCGCCGTCGTGTCGTTCGACTTCGCGCCGGCGCCGGACAAGCCGGGCGACACGATTCTGGTGGACTTCACCGAACCTCCCGCCCCCGAGCCTCCGCGGCCGCCCGTGAAGACGGCCGACGAGCCGCGCGTGCACGACGTCGCCGCGCCGGAGGAGCGCACGGCGCAGGTCGCCGGCAAGGACGAGGTGACGCAGACGCCCAACCCCAAGGCGCTTTTCAGGATGAACAAGGGCGGTGCGGACGAGCCGGACAATGCCGGCAACCCCCGCGCTCCGGAGGGCGAGGACAAGGCTTCGGGCAGCGGTCCCGGACTGAATCCCGACGGGCTGGACCAGCTCGACAAGGGGCTTCAGGGGCGCGGACTGGTGGGCAGTCTGCCCAAACCGGCCTATCCGGGCAACAAGAGCGGCAAGATCGTGATCCGCGTGACGGTGGATGCCTCGGGCAAGGTCACGGGCGCGGCCTTCGAGCCGAAGGGTTCGACCGAAAGCGACGCCGCGCTGGTCGCGGCCGCCGTCGCCGCGGCGCGCAAGGCCCGCTTCACGGAGAGCCGTGCGGCGGTGCAGGGCGGTACGATCACCTATATTTTCCGCATGGAGTGAATCCCCGTTTCCGGACACGGTTCCGGGACGGACGCCCGACGGCGCCGGATGCGGCGGCTGTCGGGCGATGAACAGATAATCGCGTTATGAAAAGAGTATTGTTGATACTCTCCGCCTGCCTGCTCTTCGCGGCGGCGGAGGCCCGCAAACCCGAAGGCGCGCACCTCGCGCTGGAGCATCCGACCCACGATTTCGGGGACGTGCCGCGCAAGGGCGGCGACCTGGTCCACGAATTCCGTTTCACGAACGACGGCACGGCGCCGCTGGTCATCCTGCGCGCCATGACCAGTTGTTCGTGCCTGAAGACTTCGTATCCGAAGCGGCCCGTGGCGCCGGGCGATTCGGGCGTGATCCGCGTCGTCTATGAGCCGCACAAGAGCGAGCCGGGTGTCTTCAACAAGGTGATCCAGATCTACTCGAACTCCGCGGACGGCCGCGACATCATCACCGTGCAGGGCAACTCGATCGACGGGGAGCGCTCCGGGAAGGCGAAAGAGAGACGGAACAGAACGAAAACGGAACATTGATATGGCTACGCTTTTTTCGAATGCGACGGTGCTGCCGATGACCTCCTCCGCGGAGGGGCCGCACACCTTCACCGGATCGGTGGGCGTCGCGGGCGACCGCATCGCGCTGGTGTCGCCCGACGAATCGGCCGCGGCGGAGTTCCGCGCGGCGCATCCCGGCCTGCGGGAGATCGACTGCCGGGGGCGGCTGGTCATGCCGGGGCTGGTGAACACCCATTGCCACGCGGCCATGACGTTGCAGCGCAGCCGGGCCGATGACCTTCCGCTGATGCGGTGGCTCCACGAATTCATCTGGCCCTTCGAGGCGTGCCAGACGCCCGACGACGTGGCGCTCGGCATGGAGCTGGGCATCGTCGAGATGCTGCTGGGCGGCGTCACGTCGTTCGTCGATATGTACTATTTCCAGCACCGCTGCGTCGGCGTGGCCGAGCGGCTGGGCATCCGTGCCGTGCTGGGGTGCAACTACTTCGACAGCAACATCGACGAGGTGCTGCCCCAGATCGGGGAGGCCGTGCGGCTGGCCGCCGGCAGCGACCGCGTGCGCATCGCCGTCGCGCCGCACTCCCCCTATACGGTTTCGCCCGAAAACCTCGTGCGGGGCCGCGAGCTGGCCGAATGCCACGGGCTGCTGCTGATGACGCACGTCGCCGAGACGCAGGACGAGGTGCGCATCGTGCGCGAACGTTACGGCGCCACGCCGGTCGGCCACCTCGACCGGCTGGGGGTGTTGACTCCCCGGACGATCGGAGCGCACTGCGTCCACGTGACGGACGAGGACATCGCGGTCCTCGCCGCGCGCGGCGTCACGGTTTCGCACAACCCGCAGAGCAACATGAAGATTTCGAGCGGCGTGGCCCCCGTGGCGCGGATGCTGCGCGAAGGGGTGACGGTGACGGTGGCCACGGACGGTCCCTGTTCGAACAACGACCTGGACATGTGGGAGGAGCTGCGCACGGCGGCCTTCCTCCAGAAATCCGCGACAGGCGATCCCTGCGCGCTTCCGGCCCGTGAGGCGCTGCGGCTGGCTACGGCGAACGGGGCCCGGGCGATGGGCTGCTCCGAGGGGGAGCTGGGCGTGCTGCGCGAAGGGGCGCTGGCCGACCTGATCGTGGTCGATCTGGAAAAGCCGCACTTGCAGCCCGTGAACGACGCGGTGGCCAATCTGGTCTACTGCGGCAAGGCGTCGGACGTCGAGACGGTGATGGTCGGCGGCCGGATCGTGGTCGAGAACCGCCGCATCCCGGGGGTGGACCTGCCGGATCTCTATGCGCGGGCGGCGGAGGCCGTCGCGCGGATTCGGACGGCGAAGTGACCGGCGGGCGGAAAAATTTGTTTTTCCGCCCGTTTTTCGCTAACTTGGAAGGGCCTAAATTACTTGTCCTATGAAAAGTCTGCCTTTCCTGCTCGCCTGCCTGCTGCCGCTGGGAGCGGCGGCGCAGTCGCACACCGTGGCCGGCCGGGTCGTGTCCGCCGGCGACAACGCCCCGCTCGCGGGCTGTTCGGTCGTCGTCAAGCATACTTCCCGGGGCACGGTGACCGGTCCGGACGGCCGCTATGAGATCGGGGCCGCGCCGGGCGACACGCTCCGCTTCTCCTTCGTCGGGTTCCGAACGGCCGAGGAGCCGGTAGGCCGCCGCACGCGGATCGACGTCGTGCTGGAAGCGGCCGCCGAGGCGGTGTTTGAAGAGTGCGTCGTGGAGGTGTCCGGCATGCAGGACGCCGCCGGACCGGCCGCGGGGCTCTCCCGTCGTCGCGCGGGGTCGGCGGCCCTGCCGTTCGTGCAGCCCGGCAGGGAGGAGTACGCGCACTACGAGGAGAACCGCTTCCGCTCCGCCCTGCAGGAACCGCTTTCGACCTTCTCGCTCGAAGCCGACGGCGCCTCCTATGCCGTCTGCCGCCGCAAACTCGCCTCGGGACGCCATCCCGAGCCGGATGCCGTGCGCATCGAGGAGCTGCTGAACTACTTTTCCTACGACTATCCCGCTCCCGAGGGGGAGGATCCGCTGTCGCTCGTCGTCGATGCGGGTCCGTGTCCGTGGGAGCCGTCGCACCGGCTGGTCCGCATCGGGCTGCGTGCCCGCGAGATTCCGGCCGCGGAGATTCCGCCTTCGAATTTCATCTACCTCATAGACGTTTCCGGCTCGATGACCGGCCGGCTGCCGCTGGTGCAGGCTTCGATGAAGATGCTCACGGACAACCTGCGGCCCGGGGACCGCGTTTCGGTGGTGACCTATGCCGACGGGGTGCGGGTGGTGTCGGAGAACGTGCCGGGCAGCGAGCGGCGGCGCATCAAGGATGTGATCGACGGTCTGACGGCCTCCGGCTCGACGGCGGGCGGCGCCGGGCTGGAGTGCGCCTACGAGGTGGCCGGGCGGTGCTTCATCCCCGGCGGCAACAACCGCATCGTCCTCTGTTCGGACGGCGACTTCAACGTGGGGCCTTCGTCCGACGACGAGATGGGGGCGCTCATCGAACGGCAGCGCAAACAGTCGGGCGTGCGGCTTTCGGTGCTCGGCTACGGCATGGGCAACTACAAGGACCGGAAGATGCAGCTCATGGCCGAGCGGGGCGACGGCAACTACGCCTATGTCGATGACATGCGCGAGGCGGCGAAGGTGCTTTTCCGCGAGTTCGGCGCGACGGCGTGGGCCGTGGCGCACGACGTCAAGATGCAGGTGGAGTTCAATCCGGCGCTGGTCGCCTCCTACCGGCTGGTGGGGTACGAGAGCCGCCTGCTGGAGAGCGAGGATTTCAACGACGACGCAGGGATGCGGGCGAGATCGGTGCCGGGCATTGCGTCACGGCGCTCTACGAGCTGATTCCCGTCGGCGTCGAGGAGCATCCGGCCGGCACGGTGGACGCCCTGCGCTATCAGGGACGGCGGGGCGTGCCCGTGGTGACGATTCCCTCGTCCGAGACGCTGGCCGTGAAGGTCCGCTACAAGCTCCCCGGCGAGCGCCGCAGCCGCCTGATGCAGGCCGAACTGGTCGATGACGGGCGGGAGCGTCTGACGGGCGACTTCGCCTTCGCGGCGGCCGTGGCCATGTACGGACAACTGCTCCGCCTCTCCGATTTCCGGGGCGGGGCGACGTGGGACGAGGTGATCCGTCTGGCGCAGCTCGGACTGGGAAACGATCCGGAGGGCTACCGCCGCGAGTTCATCGACCTGGTGCGCGTGGCGCAGAGCGTCTGCGGCGACCGCCGTTCGGAGTATCCCGCGCCGGAGCCTGCGCCGCATTCCGCTCCGGACGCAGCGCCCCGTTCCGTATCGTCCGCCGTATCCGCGCCGGCTTCGGCGCCCGGCGGCTCGTCCGGTTCCGTCCCGGCGTCCGCATCCGTACCCGTTCCTTCCGGTGCGTCCGGTTCCGCTGCCGTGCCTGCGGACCGCTGATCTGGCGGACCGCTGCTCAGGGCGAAGGGTTTTCGAGCATCGGGCCCTGCCGCACTATCGCGGCAGGGCCCGATGCCGTTTTCTGACGGGATGTCCGGCAGGGACGGTTTCGGATTCCGGCCGTTTCCCGGGGGTTCCCGGTTGCTTCCCGGCCGTTCTCCGGACAGAGCCCCTTTTTCTTTCCAGTCACTCTCCGAAGTCGAACCGCAACTGTACGCAGTCGGCGCATGCCTCCGGCGAATTGCCCACCGTGAGGCCGATGAGGCGGACTCTGCGTCCGCGGAGATCCACGGCTGCGAGCAGCTCCTCCGCGACGCGGCGCAGCGTGTCGGCGGACTCGACGGCCGCCGGGAGCGTCTTCGAGCGGGTGATCTGCCGGAAGTCGGCGTATTTGAGTTTCAGCACGACGGTCTTGCCCCGGAACTCGTGCCGCTGGAGCCGGTTCCAGACCTCTTCGCGGATGCCCTCCAGCTCCAGCATCAACCGTTTCCGGTCGTCGGTGTCTTCCGGGAGGGTCGTCTCCGCGCCGAGCGACTTGCGGATGCGGTTGGGTGTCACCGCGCGGTCGTCGATGCCCCGGGCGTAGCCGTAGTAGGCGTGCCCGGCCTTGCCGAAGTGGTGCACGAGGGCCGCTTCGTCCCACAGCCCGAGATCGGCTCCCGTGCGGATGCCGAGGGCGTGCATCTTCCGGGCCGTGACTTCGCCGATGCCGAAGAAGCGTTCTACGGGCAGTCCGGCGACGAATCCGGAGACCTGCTCCGGGGCGATGGTGAACAGCCCGTCGGGTTTGCGGTAGTCCGAGGCGATTTTCGCCAGCATCTTGTTCACGGAGACGCCCGCCGAGGCCGTGAGACCCGTTTCGCGGCGGATGCGGGCCTTGATCTCGCGCGCGGCGAGCGTCGCCGAGCGCAGGTGCGAGACGTCCAGAAACGCTTCGTCGAGCGACAGCGGCTCCACCAGCTCGGTGTATTCGCGGAATACGGCCCGGATCTGCTGCGAGACGGCCTTGTAGATTTCGAAGCGGGGCGGCACGAAGATCAGTTGCGGACAGAGCCGCCGCGCCGTGACGGAGGGGAGGGCCGAATGCACGCCGAAGGGGCGCGCTTCGTAGCTGGCTGTGGAGACCACGCCTCGCGGACCGTCGTGTCCCACGGCGATCGGACGTCCCCGCAGGGCGGGGTTGTCGCGCTGCTCGACGGAGGCGTAGAAGGCGTCCATGTCCACGTGTATGATCTTCCGTTGAGGCATATCGTGCGGCATTTCGCTATCGGACGGGGCGGTTCGTCCCGGCCTGCCGGAGCGGCTGCCGTCCGATCCAGGCCACCAGCACCGCGACGACGTACCGCTGCTCCGCGGCGCTCAGTTCCCGGCCCGCCGGGATGCGATGCCATTTCTCGAGACATTTGCGGCAGCAGCAGGCCGTGGCGTGCTGGGCGATGAACACGGGGTGTCCCCGCATGGGCGTCTGCCGGCCGTCGTTGGGGATGACGGCCGGGGCGAGGCGTGTGCGCACGAAGTCCTCCGCATGGCGGCGCAGCGTCTCCGCGCCTTTGCGTTCGGCATAGGCCGCCTCCGCAGGTCCGAGACGGAACCGGCTGCGGAACTCCGAGCGGGCCAGCCGGGCGAAAAGCTCTTCGAACTCCTCCCCGGCCGCATTCCCTCCGGTCCTGGCGGCATCTCCGGAAAATATCCTTCCGGGCATTTTTCCGTCCGTTGTCTCCGGAGCGGCGCTTGTTCCGTCCGTATTTTTCTCTCTGTCCATCGTCTTTCCGGTTGTCCGGCAAAGATAACGCCGAATCGCCGGACCGGAATGCGTTCTGCCCGGATTTTTTTCCGATCCGTTCCTGCGCCTTGCGGTCGTGCGCGGCCGGGACTGTCGGAACCCGGAGTGCACGCCGGCCCGCGAACCGCTCCGAACCGTGAATCCGCCCCGGGCTACCGCCGCCGCAGGTAGACCGTCGCCGTGCGCGAGGTGTTGTAGATGCGGATGCGGGGGTGGTCCTGTCCGTCGTCGCCCCGCACCGGGAAGGAGAAGTGCTCGACCTGCATCGACTGCCGCTCCTGACCGCCGAACCGCCGTTCGTCGGTCGAGAGCACCGGAACGTATTTGCCCGGGGCCCCGACGGGCAGTTCGTAGTCGGGGATCGACGCCGTGGGGTGCCAGTTGAAGACGAACAGTAGCCGGCCGTGCGAGAAGACCATCGTCTTGTTCCGCTCGTCCATGAGCAGGTTGTAGGGGTAGCCGTCGGCCAGCACCCGGTATTTTTTGACGAGCCGGATCATCGCCCGGTCGAAATCCCCGAGCCACGAGTAGCGCAGGAATCCGTTGCGGGAGAGCGACCACTGCCGCCGGGCGTGGGCGTAGCTCCAGCCGTTGCCTTCGCGCGGGAAGTCGATCCATTCGGGGTGGCCGAACTCGTTGCCCATGAAGTTGAGGTAGGCGTCGCCTCCCGCGGCGATCGTCATCAGGCGGATCATCTTGTGCAGGGCCATGCCGCGGTCGATCACGAGACTCTCCGACGCGCGGTCCATGCGGTCGTACATCTCCTTGTCCATCAGGCGGAACGCCAGCGTCTTGTCGCCCACCAGCGCCTGGTCGTGCGACTCGGCGTAGGCCACGGTCTTCACTCCCGGCAGGCGGTTGGTCATCACCGACCACATCTCCCATATGTTCCACTCCTCGTCGGGAACCTCCTTGAGCTGTTTGATCCAGTAGTCGGGAATGGCCATGCCCAGCCGGTAGTCGAACCCGATGCCGCCGTCGTCGATGGGGATGCACATGCCCGGCATGCCGCTCACGTCCTCGGCGATCGTCACGGCCGCGGGGCGGAAGTCGTGGACGAGGCGGTTGGCCAGCGTCAGGTAGTCCACGGCGTCCTCGTTCACCCCCTCGTCGAAGTAGCGGTCGCGGCAGTCGAAGTCGATATAGCCGTGGTGGCGGTAGAGCATCGACGTCACCCCGTCGAAGCGGAAGCCGTCGAAGTGGAACTCGTCGAGCCAGTATTTGACGTTCGAGAGCAGGAAGTGCTGCACTTCGCCCTTGCCGTAGTCGAAGAGTTTCGAATCCCAGTAGGGCTGGTCGCCCGCCTCGCCCGGGGGCGAGTAGAGGTGGTCCGTGCCGTCCAGCTCGTTGATCCCCTCGTTGAGGTTCTTCACGTAGTGGGCGTGCACGAGGTCCATGATGACGGCCAGTCCCAGCTCGTGCGCCCGGCGCACCAGCTCTTTCAGCTCCTCGGGCGTGCCGAAGCGCGACGAGGGGGCGAAGAAACTCGAAACGTGGTAGCCGAACGACCCGTAGTAGGGGTGCTCGGCGATGGCCATGAGCTGCACGGCGTTGTAGCCGCCGCGTTTGATGACCGGGAGGATTCTTTCGGTGAATTCGCGGTAGGTCCCCACTCCCTCGCGCTCCTGCGCCATGCCCACGTGGGCCTCGTAGATCAGCAGGCTGCCTGCCGCCGGGGCCTCGAACGCATCGCCGCGCCAGTCGAAGGGGGCGTCCGGTTCCCAGAACTGCGCCGCGAAATCCTTCGTCTGCTCGTCCTGCACCACGCGCCGGGCGTAGGCCGGGATGCGGTCCCGCCAGCCGTTGTCGCCGTGGACGTGGAGCTTGTAGAGCGAGCCGTGGAGCAGCCGGTCGCGGTACATCGCCGCGGGGAAGAAGGCGCTCCAGACCCCCGCCGGGTCGCGGTGCATCCTGATCTCGGTGCGCTGCCAGCCGTTGAAGTCCCCGAACACATAGACGTCCGCCGCACCGGGCAGCCATTCGCGGAGCCACCACCCCTCCAGTCCGGCATCCCATTGCCAGCCGAAATAGCGGTAGCCGTTGGCGTAATCGACGATCGACCCCGCGGCGCGTTCGACGGCCGCGAGTTTGTCGAGGTAACGTCCGTGGCGGCGGGCGATCGCCGCGGCCGCGGGACGGAGCCATTCGTCGCGGAGGACGATCGGCAGCAGGTCGGAGTTTTTTCCCATAGAACTTGCGGTTTCATACAAATATATGAAAAATTTTTCTATCTTTGTCTCCGAACTTTATTAAACCCCTGAAGCGATTATGTTCAAAGGACAACCCAAAGGTTTGTACGCCCTTTCGCTGGCCAACACGGGCGAGCGTTTCGGCTACTATACCATGCTTGCGATCTTCACCCTGTTCCTGCAGGCGAAATTCGGCTACACGGAGGCCGTGACCACCCAGATTTACGGCATCTTCCTGGCCGCCGTCTATTTCATGCCCTTCTTCGGCGGCATCCTGGCCGACCGGTTCGGCTTCGGCCGGATGGTGACGCTCGGCATCATCGTCATGTTCGGCGGCTACGCGCTGCTTTCGATACCCACCGGTACGGGCTTCGCGGCGCAGGCGCTCATGTTCCTGGCACTGACGCTGATCGCCTGCGGCACGGGCCTTTTCAAGGGCAACCTGCAGGTGATGGTGGGCAATCTGTACGACGATCCGGCCTATTCGGCCAAGCGCGACAGCGCCTTCTCCATATTCTATATGGCCATCAACATCGGTGCCATGTTCGCCCCGTCGATGGCCACGTGGATCACGAACCACTTCCTCGCGCAGGACGGACTGACGTACAACGGCCAGATTCCGGCCCTCGCGCACCAGTACCTTGCCGAAGGGGCTTCGATGCCTGCCGAGCCGCTGGCCGAGTTGCAGCGGCTGGCCGTATCGGTCGGCGGCGACGTCTCCGATCTGGGGAGCTTCGCGTCGCACTACATCGAGAAACTCTCGTCGGCCTATAACATGGGCTTCGCCGTGGCGTGCGTCTCGCTGATCGTCTCCTATGTGATCTACGTCGCCTTCCGCAAGACCTTCCGGCACGCCGACGTGACGGCCAAGCAGCAGGCCGCTTCGGGCGCCGCCGCGCAGGTCGAGCTGACGCCCGCGCAGACCAAGTCGCGCATCACGGCCCTCATGCTCGTCTTCGCCGTGGTGATCTTCTTCTGGATGGCCTTCCACCAGAACGGCTCGACGATGACCTTCTTCGCCCGCGACTATACGACCTCCGAGGCGACGGGCCTCACGCGCATGTCGTTCGACATCCTGAACCTCGTGCTGGTGCTCGTGGGCATCTACGGACTGGTGGGCTTCTTCCAGGCCGAGAAGGGCCGCGGCAAACTCATCGGCGCGGCGGCCGTCGTCGCGGCTCTCGGGGCGCTCTACTACCGCTGGACCGTCACGCCCGATCCGGTGCACATCCTTCCGCAGGTGTTCCAGCAGTTCAATCCCTTCTATGTCGTGGCCCTCACGCCGCTGTCGGTGGCGCTCTTCTCCTCGCTGGCCCGCAAGGGCAAGGAGCCGTCGGCTCCGCGCAAGATCGGAATGGGCATGATCATCGCCGCCGCGGGCTTCCTGATCCTCACCGTCGGGTCGATGGGCCTCATGTCGCCCGCCGAGGTCAAGGCCGTCGGTGCCAGCGATACCTTCGTGTCGCAGAACTGGCTGATCTCGACCTACCTCGTGCTGACGTTCGCCGAGCTGCTCCTCTCGCCGATGGGCATTTCGTTCGTCTCGAAGGTGGCGCCTCCCAAGTACAAGGGCATGATGATGGGCTGCTGGTTCGCCGCCACGGCCGTCGGCAACTACGCCACGTCGCTCATCGGCTACCTCTGGGGCAGCGGCATGGCGCTCTGGATGGTGTGGAGCGTGCTGATCGTGCTCTGCCTGCTCTCGGCGCTGTTCATCTTCTCGATCATGAAGAAACTCGAAAACGCGACGGCCGCCTGACGGTCCGTCCCCGACGGATACGGGAGCGTCTCCGGACGCCCCGAACGGAATTCACCCCTGCCGCAGCGGTCGCGGCAGGGGTGAATCGTCTTAGGGGAGGGGCTGCGGTGCGCGCCGTTGCGGGGAGCTGTCGTGCCTGGGCCTCCTCTCCGCGCGTGTCACAGGGCGAACTTCGCACCCACGAAATAGGTCCGCGGCAGCGAGGGTCCGTAGATATATGCGGAGTCCTTGCTCGGTCCGAAGTCGAGGTCTCTCTGGTAGCTGTCGAAGAGGTTCTTCACGCCTGCGTTCAGCTCCAGCCGCAGTTGCTTCGTCAGACGGAAGGTGTACGAGAGCCTCATTCCCATGTCCCAGAAGGCAGGGGTGAGCCGCTCCTCGTCGTGTTCGACGACGCCTGCGTTGTGCTGTACGAGCATCCGTCCGGTGAAGTTCCCGAAGAGCGAAGCCGAAAGCGAACGCGTGATGGCGCAGTCGGCCGTCAGGAAACCGTAGTGGTCGGGCGAGCGGAACATGCGCCGCTGGGGCGTCACGTCGTCCGACCACCTCTCGGGTTCGTCGTAGCGGCTGCGCTGGAAGGTGTATCCCATCTGTATTTCGAATAGGCCCGGGATGCCGGCCTTGAACTCCGCGCCGATGCCTGCCACGGTGGCTCCCGAGGCGTTGCGGCGCTCCTTTATGATGTTGCCCTGGTCGTCTTCGCCGATTTTCTCGAGCGTGAATACGTCGTCGAGCATGGTGTAGAATCCTTCGACGAGCAGGTTGGTCCGGATGCGCCCGAACGTACGGTACAGGTCGGCCGAAGCGCTCACGCTGTGCGAATATTCGGGTCTGAGGCCGGGGGCGAGACGGATGACCGACACCTTGCTGTCCAGCGCGTCGATGTGCAGGTCCTCGTTGTAAGCCTGCGGCGCGCGGTAGCCGCTCGCGTAGCTGAGCCGGAGCCCGAGCCGCTCCGTGGGGCTGTAACGCAGGTTGATGCGTGGCGAGAAGACGGCCTTCTGCATCATGTTGTGCTTGTCCACACGGCCTCCGACGAGCAGATTGAGTTTTTCGCTCCGCCACTCGTTCTGGAAAAAGACCCCGGTGCTGCGGCTCGTCTGCCGCAGGTCGCGGTTCAGCCCGAGGTATTCGTCGTGCAGGGAGTTCCGGTTGTATTCGACGCCCGCGGTGAGTTCCGAGGGAAGGAACAGCAGTTTTTCGAACGTGTAGGTGTATTGCGCTCCCGCCACGAGTGTTCCGTCGCTCGTGGCCCCGTAGGCGTCGGGATTCCGTCCGGTGCCGAAGTAGCTGTCGCGGTCTATGCCCTGGGCCGAGGCATAGACACCCGCCCGGTGACGGCCGTTCGGACTGAAATAGTCGAACTTCATGCCTCCGCCGTCGATTTTGTGGTCGAGCTGCTCGGCTATGTCGGCCATGTGGGGCGGACGGTTCAGTGCGTTTCCTCCGCGGCGGAACTCGTGGATATGGTGGTATTCGGCCGTCAGACGCATGTAGGGCGATAGTTTGTAGTAGGCGCGGAATCCCGCCGTTTCGGTGTTGAGTGCCGGGATGTCCGAGAATCCGTCGCCGTTGCGGTCGTAGGAGTCCCTGTCGCGGACCATGCCGAAGAGGTAAACCCCCGCGCGGTAGTCGTCCGAGACGAACGACCCGTTGAGCGCCGTGTTGAAGTCGGCCGCGCCGCCCTCGAGCAGATTCGTCGTGTTCGACAGTGCGAGGGAGTTGCGCTGCGGCTCCTTGGTGATGATGTTCACCACGCCGCCGATGGCGTTGGCCCCGAAGAGCGCGGAACCTCCTCCGCGGATCACTTCCACGCGTTCGATCATTGAGACGGGAAGCTGTTCCAAACCGTACATGGCGGCCAGGGAGCTGAAGATCGGGCGGCTGTCGAGCAGCACCTGCGAGTATTGGCCTTCGAGGCCGTTGATGCGCAGTTGTGTCGTGCCGCAGTTGCCGCAGTTGTTTTCGACGCGCAGTCCCGACTGGAAATTCATCGTTTCGGCCAGGTTGCACGAGGCGGTGGCTTCGAAAAGTTTTCCGGAGGCCACCGAAACGATCGTCGGCGAGTATTTTTTGTTGGTCTCCGTGCGGCTGGCCGAGACGACGATCTCCTCGACGGCAAGCGCCTCCTCCTCCAGGGCGAAGTCGGCCCGGACCGTTTCTCCGGCTTCGAGGCGAAGCTCCTGTTCCGCGGATTTGTAGCCTACCGCGGCCGCGATGAGCGTGAGTCGTCCCGTGGGCAGGTTGTTCAGGGTGAAGCGTCCCGAGGCGTCGGCGGCGATGCCGACGGTGGTTCCTTTGACGGCCAGCGTCGCGTAGGCGAGGCCCGTGCCGGTCCGGGCGTCCGTGACGGTGCCCGAGACGTGTGCGCCGTTTCGCTTCCCGGCGACGGCGGTCTGTTCCGTGGCAGGATGCGCCACGGCGGCGAGGAGCATACCGAATGCCCCCAATATGTATTTTCGCATTGGATTCTGTTTTTCGGATGATACTGACAGGATACGGCGCCCGGCGGGCATGGCCCGGGGAACCTTCTCCGGCGGCATCGGCCGGAGGAACGTATGTCAGTGCGCGGGAGGTGCGCGCAGCCCGAACGTGCGGAGCGGGAGCCGCGGCCGGCTGACCGGTTTCCGTTCCGGATAGACGAAGCGGACGCCCGACAGGCGCAGGGCGAACGTCAGGCTCCATGCCGCCGTCATCACCAGCAGCGACAGGTGCGCGATGAGTTGGAACTGTTGCGGCGTATGCGTCTGCGCCGCGCCGTTCGATGCGCCCGAGAAGGGGTGCGAGTGGACGATGACGTGACCGTTCACGTCGTGCGCGTGGGGAAACAGCGTGATGCAACTCCAGTACCCCGCGAAGAGGGTCAGAAGCAGCGCCGCACCTATATTTCGTCCGTATCCGCGCATGAACAGGTTCGTCTTTCGGCGCAAAGATACGGAATTCCGGCGAACCTCCCAACGCCGAACCGGGCATTTTGTGGAAATACCTCCTGCAGGCTCTTTCCCGAAATCGCTTTTCCGCGTTCTTCTTTCGGATGCCGTCTTCCCGGATTTTCTTTCCCGGAATCTCCTGCGGGGGCTTTCGGCCCTTTTTCGGCTCTCTTTTCCCGTTTTTGCGGATAAGGTGGCGGTCCGGACGCAAAAACTTGCTCCGTTTCACGGTTTTTGCGCATATTTTGCGTATATTTGTTTGAACCAAAGCGACTCATCGGTCATGACTCCCAAAGATTGCATCGTGGAACGGACCATGCGCATGTTCGTCTCGCATGGTATCCGGGCGGTGCGCATGGACGACGTTGCGCAGCAGTTGGGTGTTTCGAAACGTTCGCTGTACGAACTCTTCGGCGACAAGGAGGGGCTGCTCTATCAGGCGATGGTCCGTTATTTCGACGATTCGCGCCGGCGCTGGGCCGAGCTGAGCGCCGGGGCGGGCAATGTGCTCGAACAGTTGTTCATGGTGCTGGGCGACGTCATGGACCGGTCGGAGGAGACCGGCCGGCTGATGGACAGTCTGAAGAGGCTTTATCCCGCCGTACACGACAAGCTCATGCGCGAAGGCTCCGTCCGGAACCGTGAGGAGCTGCGTGCGATGCTCCGTCAGGGGATCGCCGACGGGCTTTTCATCGGCAGCATAGACATCGACCTGGCGATCTCGGTGCTCTACTACACGGCTTCCGCGCTCGTCTCGCGCCGCGATCTGCTGCTGCCCGAGGGCATCTCCGAACGGAAGGCCTTCGTGCAGATCGTCAGCACCTTTTTCCGCGGTATCTCGACGGCCGAAGGGTTGCGGCTCGTGGACGCCTACCGCGCACGCTACGAATAGTCCTTACCTTCCTTCTTTCGCTTTTCTCCGGCCGTTCCGTCCTCCTTTCCGTCCCGCTGGGACGGATGCGGTCCGAACGGGATATAATTGCGACCTTTCGATGCAATAATCGAAAGCGTATGAAAACAAAGCGAATCGAAAGCCGCCGGCCGGAGGTCGGCGGCCCGTCCGGAAGGCGCATCTCCTTTCCGGACTACCTGCGGCGGCAGATCGAGCGGCTCACCGAGAGCGGCCGGCTCGGCACGGCGCGCAACTACCTGCGGACGTGGAACAGCCTGAACGCCTTCCTGGCCGGGAAACCCTTTCCGATGCACCGGTTCGACAGCCGTTTCGTGGAGGAGTACGGAGAGTGGCTCCGGCGGCGGGGCGTGGTGCGCAACACCGTCTCGTTCTATATGCGCGTGCTGCGTTCGGTCTATAACCGGGCGGTCGGCGAACGGCTCGTCGCGCAGACCTATCCTTTCGGAAACGTCTATACGGGGATAGACCGCACGCGCAAGCGGGCCGTGGACGAGCGGATCATCGGACGTTTGAGCCGGCTCGATCTGCGCGGGTCGGCGCCGCTCGCGCTGGCCCGCGATCTTTTCGTTTTCAGCTACTGCGCCCGGGGCATGGCGTTCGTGGACATGGCGTTTCTGCGGCGGCAGGACATCCGCGACGGGGTGGTGCACTACGTCCGTCACAAGACCGGCCAGCCGCTGAGCGTGCGTCTCGAGCCGTGTATGCAGGCCATCGTGGCGCGCTATGCCGGCCGTGCGCCCGGCTCGCCCTACGTCTTTCCGGTGCTGAAGTCCGGGGAGTTCGGCAGCGCCTACCGCCAGTATCAGGTGGCCCTGAACTACTACAACCGCCAGCTCAAGCGGCTCGCCGCGCTGGTGGGACTGGAGACGGGGCTCTCCTCCTACACCTCGCGCCACAGTTGGGCCACCGCCGCGCGGAATCACGAGGTCCCGCTGCCCGTCATCAGCGCGGGACTGGGCCACACCTCCGAACACACGACGCGCATCTACCTCGACTGTTTGGAGAGTTCGGTGATCAACCGGGCCAACCGGGCGATCGTCGCCTGCCTCGCGGGCGGGGAGTGAGACGCGCGGGCGGAATGCGGGGCCGTGCGGCGACGGGTGTGTCGTGCGGCGGGGGCGTTCCGTCCGGCGGCGCGGGATGCGGTGCGGCGGATTTTCCCGGAAAGCCTCCGGACGGTGCGCCGCGCTTGCGTTTTATTTCGTATATTTGCGACGATGAAAACCGCGATCGGATGAAACTCACCTTTCTGGGAACCGGCACGTCGCAGGGCGTGCCCGTCATCGGCTGCCGCTGCGGCGTCTGTACGTCGCCCGACCGCCGCGACCGGCGGCTGCGCACCTCGGCGATGGTCGAGACGCGCGGGGTCCGGCTGGTGATCGATGCCGGGCCGGATTTCCGCTACCAGATGCTCCGCACGGGAGTGCGGCGTCTCGATGCCATCCTGCTCACGCACGAGCACAAGGACCATATCGGCGGACTGGACGACGTGCGCGCCTTCAATTTCGTCGATTATCCCCCGACGGTCCGCAAGGTCGATCTTTACGCCGCACCGCGCACCGCGGCCTGCGTGCGCAAGGATTTCGATTACGCCTTCGCGCAGGACAAGTACCGCGGCGTGCCGGAGATCGAACTGCACGAGATCGACGTTTCGCGGCCGTTCGAGGTCCGGGGCGTCGGTGTCACGCCCGTCTCGGGGCATCACTCCGACCGCTTCGCCGTGACGGGCTACCGTATCGGTCCGCTGGCCTACCTGACCGATTTCAAGACGATCGGGCAGGCCGAGGAGGAGAAGCTGTTTGGCGTGGAGGTGCTGGTGGTCAATGCGCTGCGCTTCGAGCCGCACTACTCGCATTTCAACGTGGAGGAGGCGTTGGAGCTGATCCGCCGTGTCGCTCCGCGCGAGGCGTACCTGACGCACATGTCGCACGATATCGGACGGCAGGCCGCCACCGAAGCGACGCTTCCGCCGCACGTGCACATGGCCTACGACACGCTCCGTGTGGAGATCGGAACCGAGTGACGTTCCGGCCGCGGAGGGAAAAACATAAGACACTATGAAAACACTCAAGGATAAGGTTATCGTCATTACGGGCGCTTCGTCGGGGATCGGCGAGGCGATGGCCCGCGAATACGCCGCCCGGGGCGCGAAGGTCGTGCTCGGCGCGCGCAGCGTGCAGAAGTTGCAGCTCCTCGCGGGCGAAATCCGCCGTCACGGCGGGCAGGCCGCCTACTGCGGCGTGGACGTCACGCGGCCGGAGGAGTGCCGCGGGCTGATCGACACCGCCGTGCGGGAGTTCGGCGGGGTGGACGTACTCGTCTGCAATGCGGGCATTTCGATGCGCGCGCTCTTCGACGACGTGGAGCTGGAGGTGCTGCACCGTCTGATGGACGTCAATTTCTGGGGCACGGTGAACTGCTGCAAGTACGCGCTGCCGTACCTGCAGCGTGCGAAGGGGTCGATCGTCGGGGTCTCCTCGGTGGCCGGCCTGCACGGCCTGCCCGGCCGCACGGGCTATTCGGCCTCGAAGTACGCCATGACGGGCTTCCTGGAGACGCTCCGCATCGAGAATCTCCGCAAGGGGCTGCACGTGATGATCGCCTGTCCGGGCTTCACGGCTTCGAACGTCCGCTTCTCGGCCCTCACGGCCGACGGGTCGCAGCAGGGCGAGACGCCGCGCGACGAGTCGAAGATGATGACCCCCGTCGAGGTGGCCCGTATCGTGGAGCGGGGCATTCTGCGCCGCAAGCGGCTCTGCCTGATGGAGGCCGAGGGGCGCGCCACGCATTTCGTCAAGAAGTTCGCTCCGGCGTTCCTCGACCGCATGTTCTACATGGTGATGGCCCGCGAGCCGGATTCGCCGCTCAGGTGACCGCATCCCGGCGCCGGGTCTTCCGGCATTGCCGTCCGTGAAATGACAGAAAGGGCGCTTCGACAACCGAAGCGCCCTTTCTCTGCCTCTCTCCGTCGAAGAGCCTATTTGAAGAAAATCGACGAGATCTCCTTGTAGTTGTGAACCCGTTCGATGACGTCGGCGAAAATGTCGGCCACCGACAGCACCGTGAACTTGTGCAGGTCCTTGTCGGGGTTGAGCGGGATGGTGTCCGTCACGATCACCTCCTCCAGCGCGCTGTCGTTGATGCGTTCGTAGGCCGGGCCCGACAGCACGGGGTGGGTGATGGCGGCGCGGACGCTCTTCGCCCCGCGGGCCATGAGCATGTCGGCGGCCATGCAGATCGTGCCGGCCGTGTCGATCATGTCGTCCACGATCAGCACGTTACGGCCTTCGACGTCGCCGATGGCGGTCATCTTGCCCACGACATTGGCCTTGGCGCGCTCCTTGTGCGAAATGATGATCGGTGCGCCGAGGTGTTTGGCATAGGTGTTCGCACGCTTGGCGCCGCCCATGTCGGGCGCGGCGATCGAGAGGTCCTCGATCCGCAGGCTCTCGATATAGGGGACGAAGATGCCGCTGGCGTAGAGGGCGTCCACCGGAATGTCGAAGAAACCCTGTATCTGGTCGGCGTGCAGGTCCATCGTCATGATGCGGTCCACGCCCGCGGCCATGAGCAGGTTGGCCACCAGTTTGGCGCCGATCGGCACGCGGGGCCGGTCCTTGCGGTCCTGGCGCGCCCAGCCGAAGTAGGGCATCACGGCCACGACCTTGTAGGCCGAGGCGCGGCGTGCGGCGTCGATCATCATCAGCAGCTCCATGAGGTTGTCCGAGGGCGGGAAGGTCGATTGGATGATGAAGACCGTGCAGCCGCGGATCGACTCGTTGTAGGAGGGCTGGAACTCGCCGTCGCTGAAACGCAGCACCTCCGATTGTCCGAGGGTCGTGCCGAAGCTCGCGGCGATTTTCTGGGCCAGGTATTCCGAACCGCGGCCCGAAAAGATCTTGATTTTGTGGATAGCCATTTGTGCGATGGGTTGTTTGACGTTGCAAATATAAGGCAATGCGCCGAGAAAACGGCCCCTCGGGGCCGCGTTTTTTCAACATTCGGTTAAACTTTCAGGCATTCGCCGATGAAATCGAGGATTTCCTCGCGTCCCGTGCCGTGTTCGGACGACGAGACGAACATCGGCGGCAGCTCCTCCCATGTCTCCGAAAGCCGTTTCCGGTAGCGTTCCACGCTCTTTTCGCACTGGGTTTTCGAGAGCTTGTCGGCTTTGGTGAAAACGATGCCGAACGGTACGCCGTGTTCGCCCAGCATGTCGATGAACCGGAGGTCGATGCGCTGGGGCTCGAGGCGGATGTCCGCCAGCACGAACAGGAAGTGCATCTTCCCGCAGCGGAGCACGTAGTCGGTGATGAGCGTCGAGAACCCGTCGCGCACGGTCTTCGACGTGCGGGCGTAGCCGTAGCCGGGCAGGTCCACCAGATACCATGCGTTGTCGATGCGGAAGTGGTTGATGAGCCGCGTCTTGCCGGGCGTTCCCGAGACTTTGGCCAGCCCCGGGCGGCCGGTGAGCATGTTGATGAGCGACGATTTGCCGACGTTGCTGCGCCCGATGAAGGCGATGTCGCGCAGCCCGTCCTTCGGGACCTGCGAGATGCGTTCGGAACTGCATCGGAATTCGGCTTTCGAGATTTTCATCGTGCGGGTGTTTTTTCGGTGCGCGCCGGACGCTTCGCCCCCGGGCGGCGCGGCGGTGTCTGCGCAAAGGTAGTGCAATCCGCGCGCACCGCCAAATTTACGGCCGTCCTTTCCCCGCATTTCCGGTCCGCCGGGGGACTTCCGTTCGTTGCCGCAGGGCCGTTCCGTTCACTTTTGCATCGGATTTGCAGCGTTCGGACCGAAAAACACTTTTGGCCATGAAAACACATCTCCTTGCGGCGCTCTGCGCCGCCGCATTCGCCCTTTCGCTCCGGTCCGGCGCCGATGCCTGCACGCGCGCCGTCTATGTCGGTCCCGGCGGCATGGTCGCCACGGGGCGCACGATGGACTGGCGCGAAGACCCGCTCACCAACCTCTATCTTTTCCCGCGCGGCGCGGTCCGCCGCGGTGCGCTGACCGACGACACCGTTCGCTGGACCTCGAAGTACGGCTCGCTCTCCGCGGCCGGCTACGACATCGGCATCGCCGACGGCATGAACGAGGCGGGGCTGACTGCCAGCCTGCTTTTCCTGCCCGAATCGGTCTATGAACGGTCCGGCGATACCCGGCCCGTCATGGGGCTGAGCATCTGGACGCAGTACGTGCTGGACAATTTCGCCACGGTCGCCGAGGCCGTCGCCGAACTGGGGAAGGAGGCGTTCCGCATCGACGCGCCGGACCTGCCGAACGGCGTGCCTGCACGCCTGCACCTCGCCGTTTCGGACGCCACGGGCGACAGCGCGGTCTTCGAGTACCTCGGCGGCCGGCTCGTCATCCATCACGGCCCGCAATGCCGTGTGCTGACCAATTCGCCCTCCTACGACCGCCAGTTGGCGATTCTCGGCTATTGGCGCCAGATCGGCGGCCTGACGATGCTGCCTGGGACCAATCGCTCCTCGGACCGTTTCGTGCGCGCCTCGTTCTATATCGAAGCCGTCGTGCAGAGCGCCGATCCGGCGATCGCCGTGCCTGCCGTCATGTCGGTCATGCGCAACGTGTCGGTTCCTTACGGCATCTCGACACCCGACATGCCGCACATCGCCTCGACGCGCTGGCGCACGATCTGCGATCAGAAAAACCGCGTCTGCTATTTCGAGCCGACGCTCGGCATGGAGGTTTTCCGGGTCGATCTGCGGAAGGTGGATTTCGCTCCCGGGAGCGGCGAACGGGTCCTGCGCCTGACCGAGGGGCAGAGCTATTCGGGCGACGTCACGGCGGAGTTCCGCTCCTCGGAGAAGCCCTTCGGATTCCTTTTCGGCGTGTAAGGCGGCCCTGTCCGCCGGATTCGTGCGCGCCGCGCTTGCCGAATGGCTGAAATTCCCTACCTTTGTCTCCGGACAAAACCGGATTTCATCATGGAGAATTTCAGCCATTTCCTCATCACCCGCTTCAACCTGAACCTCTACGAGCGGGACAAACACGCGGCCCCGACCCGCACGGCGCGGTGGCTCGAACACCGTTTCGAGGTCTTCGAACGCTACTGCCTGCCTTCGGTGGCGGCCCAGACGGCGACGGATTTCAGGTGGCTGTGCCTGTTCGACGCCGCCACGCCCGAACCCTACCGCCGCCGCATTGCGTCCTACCGCGCCGTGTGTCCCCGCTTCGAGGCGGTGTACTATACGGCCGCCCAGACGGCGTGTCTGACCGAAAGCCTGCGCGGTACGATCCGCTCGGTTCTCGCGGCGGAACACGGCTCCCCCCCCCTCACGGTCTGCTGATTACGACCAATCTGGACAATGACGACGCTCTGGCGAGCGACGCCCTCGAACTGCTCCGGCGCGAAATCCGCCCCTGTCCCGGCAAGCGGATATACAGCCTGCTCTACGGCTACCAGTATTTCACCTCCGAGCGCTTCCTGCTCAAGATGCGCTACACGAACAACCATTTCCTGACGCTCGTCGAACCCTTCGACGACCGTGCCGAAACGATCATCGCCTACCGGCACACGCGCGCCATCCGTCAGCAACCCACCGTCTATATCTCCTCTCCGCACGGTAAGTGGCTCGAAATCGTTCATGAAGACAACGTGAGCAACGACCTGCGCATCAATGCCAAGGTCCGCAATATTCCCGTGCTGCGGGGCCGGACGTTTTCCGATTTCGGCCTTCCGGAGCTGCGCGTCACGGCCCGGAGGCAGTGGTTTCAGACGCTGTTCCTGCTTCCGGTGCGTTTCCTCGTGACGGGCGCGAAGCGGCTGCGGGGCAAGCGGGCGCGGCTGCGGAGAAAATAACCGGGATTTTATTTGCCGTTCCGGCGGATTTTCGGTAAATTCGGACCGCAGGCTCCGCTGACGCCTGCGGCCGGCGGCATATTGCGCCGGTCCGACCCGAAACCGATTCCGCCATGATCCGCTTTCCGCTTCTCCTGCTCTGCCTGCTGCTGTCGGTCGCCTGCGGCCGTCGGCACACCGCCGTAACCGACCCCGAATTCTCCGCGACGGCCCCCGGCGATTCGCTGCACGCCGTGCGCATTCCCGTCGGCGGGGACTTCCTGGGCGAATATCCGGTGCTGACCCTCGGGGAGCGTATCGTGATGCAGAATCCGTTCCGGTTGAACAAGTGCTATTCGGTCTGCCGTTTTTCGGGCGATTCGCTGGTGAAGGAAGGGGAGTTCCTCATGCGCGGCCGGGGACCGCTGGAAATGATGATTCCGCAGGGTGTCTTCGATCCGGAAGCGGAGCGTTTGACCGTGTTCGGACTCTATAACGGGGAAAACCGGATGCTCCGGATCGGTCTCGGCGATTTGTACGATCCGTCGCAGTGGGAATACGGGACGCTGGACTTTCTGGAAGGCTACCAGTTGGAGTCGCCTTGCCGGCTGACCGATACGACCTTTCTGACGATCGGACACACCGTCGAGTCGTTCAGCCCGTTTTCGATCCTCGACCCCGGAGGCGAGCGGGTCACGCCGCTCGATTTCCGGTTCCCGGAGCCGCCGCTCGATCTGCCGGCTTCGCAGCAGACGATATTTTGGACCGGCTGGTTGCACAGGCATCCGCAGCGCAGCCGCTTTCTGTACGGCAGCCAGAATTTCCGTTACCTGCTCGTCTTCGACGTGACGGAGGACGGCCGGGTGGAGGTCGTGCGGAGGCTTTACGACAAGATGCCGGAGGCGCATCCCTCCGGCGATCCGGGGCATCAGTTCGACATGGACGATTCCTGTCCGCACGGTTTTTTCCCGCTGGCCGTGGACGATCGCTTCATCTATGTGGGTTATATGCAGGATACCTACGGCGAGCAGCGGGAACGGGTGCGTGCCGGGGATCTTCGCCAGTTGTTTCCCTCGCGCATCAACGTTTACGACTGGGACGGGAACTTCGTCCGGCGACTCGTTCTGGACCGGTCCGTCGGCCCGATGGTCGTGCACGACGGCCGGCTGATCGCTTGGTCGGTCGATCCCGAGACCGCCGAGGAGATGTTGGTACGGTATGATCTTTAGGTGTATGCCTCGGTTATTTGGAGTGTAGTAGATTGAATCGTTTTTTATGTCGCTAATTGATTGGTTTGTGTGTGATATAAAATGTAATTTTGATTTTTAATAATTGTTGTGTGTGTTTAAAAGTGTAAGTCTATTGTTTGCATTATAAAAAGAAGTGCTATTTTGGTTTGGTAGCAGTCGCTTTGTTCGCAGGAGTTTCTACGTATATGGCGAATCGGGATTCGGAAATGACGGATCTGATGAGAGCGGATATCGAGGCATTGTCCGCTGATGAAACGGGTGATGGTACGACGGGAATGGGACAAATATATGATGCCAAAAAAGTTCGAGAATGAAGTCGGTTTTTATATTTGTAATATGTTTATTTATAATAAGTTGCAATGGTCCTGCGTCTCGAGTCACTCATGCCGATTTCCTTGAAAATGCTCCCGGCGATTCGCTGCACGCCGTGCGCATTCCCATCGGCGGGGACTTCCTGGGCGAATACCCGGTGCTGACCTTCGGGGAGCGTATCGTGATGCGGAATCCGTTCCGCTCGGACAAATGCTATTCGATCTACTGTTTTTCGGGCGATTCGCTGGTGAAGGAGGGGGAGTTCCTCTCCCGGGGGCGCGGCCCGTATGAGATGCTTTATTCGGAGATCGGGTTCGACCCGGCGTCGGGGAGCCTCAATCTGCTGGCGATTCATAATCAGGAGAATCGGTTTTGCCGCGTGCGTTCGGATGCTCCGGAATATCTCTACGATCTGTCGCACTGGGAGTATAAGTCGCTGGCGGGGATCGGCAACCGTACGTGGATCACTTCCTGTCTGCTCGATCGTTCCTCGTATCTCATGTTGGGCTGTCAGGCCGATTCGCTCGCCATGTTTTCCCGTTTCGATGTCGATAGCGGACAGGTTACGCCGCTCGGATTCGAATTTCCCCGGACGTCGCTGGACCTCTCTCCGCTGGAGCAGCACGTCTTGTGGACGGGGAAATTGTATCGGCATCCGCAGCGGCATCGTTTTGTCTACTGCGCGCAGGATTTCAAATATCTTTTCGTTTTCGACCTGACGTCGGAGGGGAGGATTCAGTTGGTCCGGGGTGTGTACGATCGCCTTTCGGATTTGAAATGGGTAGATGATCCTCAAGAGTGGCATTATACGTTCGACGAGGCATGCGAAGAGGGTTTCGAGGCGGTAGCCGTGGACGAAGCGGGCATTTACGTCGTTTACACGCAATCCACCCACGGCGAACTGCGCCATGCGGTGAGAACCGGCTCCGCGCAGCCCGTCCGACCTGTCCGGATGAACGTTTACGACTGGGACGGGAACTTCGTCCGGCGGCTCGTTCTGGACCGGTCCGTCGGCCCGATGGTCGTGCACGACGGCCGGCTGATCGCTTGGTCGGTCGATCCCGAGACCGCCGAGGAGATGTTGGTGAGCTACACGCTGTAATCGCCTGCAAGCCGGTTTTCGAGACGACGGCCCTTCTGACGGAGGGCCGTCGTCGTTTCGGGGCGGGAGCGCCGCCGCTTCCCGCCGCGGCTCCCGGATCAGTAGTGCCGCGGATATTTGTTGTTGAAGCGGTAGCCGACGCCCAGCATGAGGAAGTTGGGCATGTGGAAATCCCGGAGCGAATAGCCGATATGCGCGAATGCGTTGCGCGTGATGCCCACCTTGAGCGTGAGCGTCTGGTAGAAGGCCTTCAGGTCGCCGCCCTTGTGCAGGACGTTCATGCCCAGCCCCAGCCCGATCGTGAAGTAGGGCATGACGAACTCGGCACGGCCCGAGAGACCCAGCGCGAGCTGCCTGTCGATCGTCGGACGTGCGAATTCCAGCGGAGCTCCGCCGCCGAGCTCCGCGATGCGGTCCGGGACATAGACATTCGCGCTGCCGTCGTATACGCCGTCGAGCGACAGTCCCGCGCGGAACTTGTAGCCGAAATTGTACAGGGCCGAGAAGTTGAATCCCACGACCGGATAGGTGTCGGGCGAGGCGTAGAGCACGTCGCCGACCTCCACGCCCTTGCTGCACCACGATCCGAACAGCACCAGATCGTAGCTGAAGTGCCTGCGGAATTCCGGCGCCGGGGTGCGTTGCGGGATTTCGGCCCGCTCCCGGCCGAAGTTGTAGGTCAGTCCGGCCCCGATGCCCGCCGAGTTCAGGCCCGCGTTCGGAATCTTGGTGTTGCCGTTGGAGAAGTGGGTGAGCGTGGGGCCGAAGGTGAGGTCCAGTTCGCGCGTGAGCATCCACCGGAGAAAGAAGTTCACGTTGAGGAAGGCGTTGATCTTCGACCCCATCATGGTGTTGAGGCGGTTGTCGTCCCGGTCGTAGGGTTTCCATCCGAACGAAAGGCCGAAATTCCATTCGTAGTCGAGAGACAGGCGGCACGACAGGCGGGCGATGCGCGCTCCCTGGAACAGGTAGGCCGCGACGGGATTGCCCAGCTCCTGCGGATTGGCGAAGTCGTAGTAGGCGATGCCGAACCCCTGATAGACACCGCCGTAAGTCCGGTCCGCGGGCGATCCCGGCCGGAAGCGGAAGGAGTATTTCAGGTGTGCCGCGAGCGAGAGATCGACGGGCAGCTGCGCGAGGTTCTCGCCCCGGAGAAAGGGGTTGATCGTGAAGATATGCTCGGGCCGGAACTCCGCGCCGATACGGTGCGTCAGCCGCCGGGGCCGTTTCCCGTCGCGCTCCGGTGCGAAGGACGGCGGGGCGATGCCTCCGCTCCGGTCGTTCCGCCGCAGGGAATCCCGGACGGCAGGTTCCGACTTCGGACGCTTTTGGGCGGCGGATTCCGTTCCGCTCCGGATCGTTCCGGACTGTTCCGCCGCCCCGGCTTCAGAACCCGCTGCGATTCCGGTGCGGTCTTCCGTCATTCCGGTGCGGTCCGTCGCGCTTCCGTTCCGGGGCTTTCCGTCCTGCTCCGCCGCGGGACCGGCGGCTGTCGTCCCGGCCGCATTGTCCGCCGCGCTGCTTGCGCCGGCCGTCGTTCCGGCCGTGCGGCCCGTCCCTTCCGCCGGAACGGCAGCGACGGGGAACAGCGACAACGCCCCTGCGAGGATTGCGGCGTACAGGTTCCCTCTTCTCTTCATTTCGGCAGATTTTCGGTTTTCGAATGTCGAAGTTACGAATTTTTCCGCAAACTCCTCCCTTTCCGCACCGAAACTTCCCGTGCTTCTTTCGGCGTGTCCGGCGTCCGGGGTGTGTCCCGATCGTCTTTTTTCGTATATTTGTCCGGAGAAAAAACGCTAAGACCGACTTTTATGCAAAAACTACTGTTCGCATTCGCTGCCGCGTGCGGCTGTCTGGGCGCCGCCGCCCAGCCGGGAACCTTTTCCAATCCGGTGATTCCGGGCGACCTGCCCGATCCCAGCGTCATCCGGGTCGGCGAGACCTACTATGCCTGCGGAACCTCTTCGGAGTGGGCGCCTTTCTATCCGCTCTTCACTTCGCGCGACCTGGTGAACTGGACGCAGGCGGGCCACCTGTTCGAAGAGCAGCCCGAGTGGACCCGCTCGTCGTTCTGGGCCCCGGAGCTGTTCCACCGCGACGGGCGGACCTACGCCTATTATACGGCCCGCCGCAAGAGCGACGGCACGTCGTATATCGGCGTGGCCACGGCCGACCGTCCCGAAGGCCCCTACACGGACCACGGTCCGGTCGTCGCGCTGGGCACCGAGGCCATCGACGCCTTCGTGCTGGAGGACGACGGGAAGCTCTACATCTCGTGGAAGGCCTACGGTCTCGACCGGCGGCCGATCGAACTGCTGGCCTGCCGCCTTTCGGACGACGGCCTGCGGCTCGAGGGCGAGCCGTTCAGCCTGCTGCGCGACGATGCGCGGCGGGGGCTGGAGGGCCAGCACTGGATGAAACTCGGCGATTACTACTACCTGATCTATGCCGTGAACGGCTGCTGCGGCCCCGGAAGCGACTATGCCGTTTCGGTGGCGCGGTCGAAAAACCTCCGCGGACCGTACGAGAAATACGCCGGGAATCCGATCCTGCACGGCGGCGAAGGGGTGCAGTCCTGCGGCCACGGCACGGTGGTCACCACGCCCGACGGCCGCATGTTCTTCCTCTGCCATGCCTATCTTTCGGGCGAGAACTTCTTCCTCGGGCGTCAGCCGATCCTCTCCCGCATCGAGCTGGGCGAGGACGGATGGCTGCATTTCGAGGGCGGCGAAACGGCCCTCCTGCGGCGTCCGCTGCCGCTGCCCGGCACGGCACAGGAGCCGGTGAAGGACTTCGCGGACGACTTCTCCTCGCCGCGCATCCGTCCCGAGTGGTCGTGGAACTATCCCTATGCCGTGCCGGACGTCGAGCAGGCCGACGGGCGGCTCTGCCTGAGCGGCCGTGCGAAGGAGGGCGTGCATACGGGCGTGGCCTTCTGCCTGCGCGCCCTGACGACGGACTACACGCTGGAGACGGCGTGCCTCGCGCGTCCTGCGGGATGGAGCGGCCTGACGCTCTACGGCGACGACAGGAACCTGCTGGTCTGGGGACTGCAAGACGGACGGCTGGCCGTACGCCTCGTCCGCGACGGACGGGAGGAGCTGCTCGGCGGGCCTCTCGCCGTTCCGGCCGATGTCCCCGTTTACCTGCGTATGGAGGTGCGGGGCGGCGGCCCCGCGGCCTTCGCGTACAGCCTCGACGGCAGCTCGTGGCAGCAGGCCGGAACGCGGCCCGTGGAGCCGGGCGAACTGCTGCAATGGGACCGCGTCGCCCGTCCGGGACTCTATTACGAAGGTCCCGAGACGTCGTTCGCCGAATTCGAATACGTCCGGATGAACCGGGTCCGGTAAACGACCGGGTAACGGAACGAGAACTCAAATTGCTTTTCAACGATGACCAGAACCAGATTTGCCTTGTTGGCCGCCGGGTTGCTCCTCTGCGGCCCGCTGTCGGGGCAGGAGACCGATTTCGACCTCGCCGCGCAGCGTTCCGAGTCGCAGGACGTGCGACCCGTGCCGGGACACGCCGTCGATCACGGCGGCCTGCCCCTCAATCCTGTGCCCCATAGCCTCGTCCGCGGCGAGGGGCGTCTCGACGTGTCGGGCGGCGTCCGCCTGCGGGGCGAGGGAGCGCGTTTCGCCGCCGACCTCGGCTTCCTGCCCCTCGCGCGGAAAGGGGCGGCGCTTTCCGTCGAGTTCGGCGCGAAAGCGGCTGCCCGGCGCGGCGTGAAACCCCTGTCGGGAGCCTATGCGCTCCGGATCGACGGCTCGGGCATCGCCCTGACGGGTTACGACGAGCGGGGCGCCTTCTATGCCGTACAGACCCTCCGGCAGATCGCCGAAAGTCCGGCCGCGGCCGGCGGGCTGCCCTTCGTGGAGATCGCGGACTATCCCGACCTGCCCACGCGGGGTGTCGTCGAGGGCTTCTACGGCACGCCGTGGCCGCATGCCGTGCGGCTGTCGCTCATCGACTTCTACGGACGTTTCAAGATGAACAGCTACCTCTACGGCCCGAAAGACGACCCCTACCATAGCTGTCCCGACTGGCGGCTGCCGTATCCCGAACCGGAGGCGCGGCAGATCCGCGAGCTGGTCGAGGCGTGCCGGCGCAACTACGTCGATTTCGTCTGGGCGATCCACCCCGGGCAGGACATTCGCTGGAACGAGGAGGACTACCGCAACCTGGTGCGGAAGTTCGAATGGATGTACGACCTCGGCGTGCGCGCCTTCGCCATCTTCTTCGACGACATTTCGGGCGACGGCACGGACCCCGGGCGGCAGACCGAGCTGCTGAACCGCCTCGACGCCGATTTCGTCCGCGCCAAGGGCGATGTCGCACCGCTCGTGGTCTGCCCGACGGACTATTCGCGGCTCTGGGCGAATCCCACGCCGCAGGGCAGTCTGGCCATCTACGGGCGGACGCTCGACCCCTCGGTGCGGGTCTTCTGGACGGGCGACGTCGTGTGCAGCGACCTCACGCCCGAGACGCTCGCGTGGGTCGATTCGCGTATCGGCCGTCCGGCATTCTACTGGTGGAACTATCCGGTGACGGACTATGCGCGCCATATTCTGATGCAGGGTCCGGTCTATGGGTTGGACACGACGCTTACGACCGACGACCTGTGCGGCTTCGTCAGCAACCCGATGGAACACGGCGAGGCGTCGAAGCTGGCGCTTTACGGCGTGGCCGACTACACGTGGAACACGGCGGCCTACAATCCGATCGACAACTGGGAGCGGGGGCTCGCGGAGCTGGTTCCCGAGGCGCGCGAGGCGTACCGCACCTTCGCCATCCATTCGTGCGACACGGAGACGGGCTACCGCCGCGACGAGTCGTGGGAGACCGAGACGTTCCGCATCGCCGACTACACTCCCGGGCAGGCCGCGGCCCTGCGGGAGGAGTTCGAGCGGGTGGTTGCGGCGCCCGGCGTGCTGGAGGAGCGCTGCGCTAACCGGGAGCTGCTGGCCGAGCTGCGGCCGTGGCTCGCGGAGTTCCGCAAGCTGGGCGAACGGGGGCTCCGGACGCTCGATCTCATCGCATGTTACGAGACGGGCGACGACGCGGCGTTCTGGAGCGGCTACGTCCGCAACCGGATGAGCGCCGCCGACCGCAGTGCCTACGAGGCCCACAAGTCCGGCACGATGAAGCTCCAGCCCTTCTACGAGCAGGCGATGGACGACATGGCCGCGGGCTTCTTCACGCGCCTGACGGGCGACCGGCCCGCTTCGGCCCGCGGCATCGGGTCCTTCCCGACCCTCGCCACGACGCAGAGCCGCCTGATGCTCGACCACGACCCCGGGACTTTCTACACTTCGGGCCGTGCGCAGCAGGCCGGCGACTGGATCGGCGTCGATCTGGGAACCCTGCGCGAGGTTTCCGAGGTGACGATCCTTCAGGGCCGGAACTCGACCGACGACGTGGATTACTTCGACCATGCGCGGCTCGAATACTCGGCCGACGGACGGACGTGGCATCCGCTGCTCGACGACCTGCGGCGGCAGTACGTCGTCGAATGGCGCGGCGAACCCGTCGGAGCGCGCTACGTGCGGCTGCTGCGCCTCGACTCGCCCAGGACCAACTGGGCGGCCGTGCGCTCGTTCGAGGTCAATCCCGTGCGCGCCGAACGGCTCGGGTTCCGCATCGAGTCCGCGGATGCGGAGCGGGCGCTCTATGCCTTCGACCGCGATCCCGGCACGTCGTTCCGCAGCGACGGACGCCTTGCGTTCGAGGTTCCCGACGGCGTGCGGGAGTATGTGCTGTTGCTGGACCTGCCCGGGGAGGACGGACTCCGCGTGCGGCAGTTGGCCGCCGACGGCAGCGTGCTCTCCGAGACGGCGGTCGGCGAACCTTTCTTCCGCCTCGCCCTGGCGGACGGCGCGGCCTCGGTGGCCCTCGAAGGTCCGGCCGAGGTTTTCGAGATCATCGCCCGGTGAGCCTCTGCCTCCCGGAACGGAAACCGCCCCGAAGCGTCGTCGCTTCGGGGCGGGTCTTTTTCGCGCCGGGGCCTGCGGGGCGCCGGGACTTCGCTTGCGTCGGAGCCCGACTGCCGGAATGCGCCGCCTCGGGCGATGGTTCCGTGGCCTATTTCTGCCGGAAATAGATCTGGATGGGCACTCCGGCGAAATCCCACCGTTCGCGGATGTTGTTTTCCAGGAAGCGGCGGTAGGGCTCCTTGATGTACTGCGGCAGGTTCACGAAAAAGGCGAACTGCGGCGTCGGCGTCGGCAACTGCGTGACGTACTTGATCTTGATGTACTTGCCCTTGGTTGCAGGGGGAGGGTAGTTCTCGATCAGCGGCAGCAGCTCCTCGTTCAGCTCCGACGTGGAGATGCGGCGTTTGCGCGACTGGTGCACCCGGATCGCGGTCTGGAGCACGTCGAGGATGCGCTGTCTGTTCAGCACCGAGGTGAAGACGATCGGAATGTCGTTGAACGGGGCGAGCCGTTTTTTCAGGAACTCGGTCCACTCCTTCATCGTGTTGCTGTCCTTCTCCACGAGGTCCCACTTGTTCACCACGATCACGCACCCCTTGCGGTTGCGGACGATGAGGTTGTGGATGTTCAGGTCCTGCGATTCGAGTCCCTGCTGCGCGTCGAGCATCAGGACGCAGACGTCGGACTGCTCGATGGCCCGGATCGACCGCATCACCGAGTAGAATTCGAGGTCCTCCATCGTCTTGCCCTTCTTGCGCATGCCGGCCGTATCGACGAGGTAGAAGTCCATGCCGAACTTGTTGTAGCGCGTGTGGATCGAGTCGCGCGTGGTTCCGGCGATCGACGTGACGATGTTGCGCTCGGTGCCCAGCAGGGCGTTCGTGAGCGACGATTTGCCGACGTTGGGCCGTCCGACGATCGTGATGCGCGGCAGGTCGTCCTCCGCTTCGTCCGCGTCGTCGGCGGGAAGCGCCGCGAGGATGGCGTCCATCAGGTCGCCCGTGCCGCTTCCCGACATGGACGAGATGCAGTAGGGGTCGCCCAGACCGAGGGCGTAAAATTCGTGCGAGGAGTAGATCTGGTCGTTGTTGTCAACCTTGTTGCAGACGAGGATCACCTTTTTCGGGGAGCGGCGCAGGATGTCGGCCATCAGCTCGTCGAGGTCCGTGATTCCGGTGGAGACCTCCACCAGGAGGAGTATGACGTCCGCTTCGTCGATGGCCAGCATCACCTGACGGCGGATTTCGTCTTCGAAGATGTCGTCGGAATTGACTGTGTAGCCGCCCGTGTCGATCACGGAGAATTCGCGGCCGTTCCAGTCCGTTTTGCCGTAGTGGCGGTCGCGCGTGGTTCCGGCCGTCGCATCGACGATCGCTTTGCGTTCGCCGACGAGGCGGTTGAAGAGGGTCGATTTGCCGACGTTGGGCCGTCCGACGATTGCTACGAGGCTCATGTTCTTTCTGCGTTTTGCGGGACCGGACCTCTCCTGCCGGACCGCAGGCTTCGTCTGCCCTGCGGGCCGCCGGCCGTCCGGACCGGAGTTTGTGCGTGCAAAGATACAACAATCGGGCGAATTATGAAAGGCGCCGCCCGCGGCCGTCCCCGGACCGTGGTCCCGGCGGCAGCGTCCGATGCTTCCCTACAGATAGCGGCTCTCCGTGGCGCCCGCCTGCACGGGGTAGAGCAGCACGTAGCTGTATCCCGCGAAGTACTGTTCGAGATAGCCCGGGATGCGGTTCATTGCGGGGTGGTAGGAGACCCGCTCGCGGCGGCTCATCACGAACCAGAGGCAGTCGTCGTTCCGCAGGTCGTGTTCGAGCGAGGGGAGGTCGTCCCAGCGGTCGAACGCGACGAACCCGATGTTGGCCGGGAGTTTGCGGCCCCGGCGGGGGCGGAGGTGTTCGAGCGTGCCTTCCGAGGCGAAGAAGACGATCTTCGCGCCGGAGTTCTCGGCCAACTGCCGGATGCGGTGCACCCAGGCCTGGAATCCGGCCTCCTTTTCGGCCTTTTCGGGCACGACGATCAGGTGGCGCTTGACGGTGGCCAGCGGCTGCGCGGGGCTGTAGATGAAGGTGGTGACGTTGCTCTGCATCAGTACGTCGGTCACCATGCGGCCGATGCCCGGACCCGAAGCCCCCGGGATGCCCGGGATCGCCGGAATGGCCGGCATGCCGGGCGTGCGCTGGTGCATGCCCAGCACGATGTCGGTGATGTTGCGCTCGCGGACGACGCTCACGATGGCGTTCGAGATGTTCACGTCGTAACGCAGCAGTTGCTGGAGGTAGAGGTCGCCCGCGGCGGCGGTCGTCGCCGCGATGTCGAGCACCTTCCGGGCCTGTTTCTCGATGTTGGGGTCCTCGGCCTTGTTGTCGATGGCGTGCAGGGCGTAGAGGCCGTTGGGCTCCTTGGGGCGTTTGAGCATGGCGCTCAGCCCCACCAGCTCGTCCACCGACCGTTCGTTGGCCACCGGAATCAGGATGTGGTCCTCGCGGCGCGGCGCTTTCTCCGCATCGTCCTGCGCATGGTTCATGGCGATGTTGTGGGCGCCCCGCTGCGTGGCGAAGGTCGAGACGATGCACGTGGCCAGAATCATGAGGATCGTGCCGTTGAGCACGCTTTCGCTCAGCAGCCGGATCGGCTCCCCGTCGGGCGTGTGGCCCAGGATGACGTTGTAGCCCACCATGACGGCGGCGAGCGTGGCCGCCACGTGGGCGCTGCTCAGTCCGAAGATGACGGTCCGCTGGTCTTTCGAGAGGCGGAAGCTCTTCTGCGTGAGCCATGCGGCGATGAATTTCGCCGCCGTGATGAGCGCGATCATGATCGCCGCCACCTCGATGCTCTCCCAGTCGCGGAAGAAGGCCCGGTAGTCGATGAGCATCCCCACGCCGATCAGGAAGAAGGGGATGAAGATGGCGTTGCCGACGAACTCCACGCGGTTCATCAGCGGCGACGTGCGCGGGATGAGCCGGTTGAGGGCCATGCCCGAGAGGAACGCGCCGATGATCGGTTCGAGACCGGCCAACTGGGCGAAGAAGGCCCCGAGGAAGACCATCGCCAGAACGAAGATGTACTGCGAGACGCTGTCGCTGACCTGCTTGAAGAACCAGTGGGCCAGCAGCGGGAAGAGGAAGACGATGATGACGATGCAGAGGAGCACCGAGGCGCCGAGGCGCCACCAGAACATGTCGTCCACGTTGCCCGTGGCCATGCCGACGATCACGGTGAGCAGCAGCAGGGCCAGCGTGTCGGTGATGACCGTGCCGCCCACGGCGATCGTCACCGCCTTGTCGCGGGCGATGCCGAGCTTGCTGACGATGGGGTAGGCCACGAGCGTCTGCGAGGCGAACAACCCGGCCAGCAGGATCGAGGAGTAGAGCGGGAACCCCATCACGTAGTACCCGGCCAGGATGCCCAGCCCGAGCGGGACGCAGAAGGTGTAGAGGCCGAACACGAGGCTGCGCCAACTGTTGCGCCGGAAGTCGGACATGTCCATGTCGAGTCCCGAGAGGAACATGATGTAGAGCAGTCCGGCCGTGCCCGAGAGGATGATGCTGCTGTCGCGCAGCACGAGGTTCAGTCCGTGGGGGCCGATCACCGCTCCGGCGATGATGAGCCCCAGCAGGTAGGGGATTTTGAGCTTGTTCAGAATCAGCGGCGCTGCGAGGATGATGACCAGAATGAGCAGGAATTTCAGGATCGGGTCTTCGAGCGGCAGCGTCAGGTCTATATGTGCGAGTAACGGGATCATCCGGTGCGGTGTTTAGTCTTTCCACAAAGATAGGAAAAATCGGGTTATGCGCAAGCTCCCGGCGATAAAAAATCCGGCCGGGGCGTCCGCGTCCCGCATCCGGAAAAAGCCCGGCATGCGGAAATATGCCGGGCCTGCGTCGCGAATCCCGTAGGTCATCGGCCGGAGAGTGCGAATTCGCAAATCGTGACGGATTCCCCCTTGAACGTGATTTCGTCCGCCTTTCCCGGATCGGTGTCCGTGGCCGTTGCGACGACGTTCCCGGCTGGGTCGTCCAGCGTGTTCCTGGCATCGAGCAATGCGGCCGACAGCACGGTGGTCCGTATGAGCTTGTCCGCCTTGCAGTTTTCGAAGACGATGCGCGTCTTCAGGGCCTTCGGGTTGAGATTGACGACGAACAGGTTGAGCCTTCCGCGCTCCCGGTCGATGGTCGCGGAGACGTCCAGCGAACCGACGTCCATGTCCATTGCGGGGGATACGGCCTCGGCCTTTACGCTCTCTTTCAGTCCTTTCGCGCGGTATTCCCGGAGCGGGAAGAACGTCGTCTGCCTTACCGAGGCGGTTTCGTCGGTCATGATCGGGGCGAGGATGTTCACCATCTGCGCCCAGTTGGCTATTCCTACGTGGCGGGCGTTGCGGTGGATGGCGTTGAGAAAATATGCCGTCGCCAGCCCGTGACGCCATTCGTAGGTGTTGGTCGTCCCGTAGGGAGGTCCTCCGGCCTCCCAGATTCCCCATTCGTCGAAAGCGATTCTGATACGGTCCTGGCGAGGGGGAAAGCGGTACCATACCTGCCAGTTGTCAACGGAGTCCGGGCAGTTCTCCCGGATGAAGGCGCCCAGGGCAGCGAGCCCCCTGTCCGCCGCCTTGATCTTCCGGAACAGGGAGTAGGGCTTTCCCTCCTCCGTGTTCACGTAGTTGTGGTAGGAGATGTAGTCCACGGCTCCGCCCAGGCCGTCCAGAACCGTTTCGTTCCAGCGCATGTCGCCCCCTTCGCCGTTGGCGATGAGTTTGATGGACGGGTCCGTCAGTTTCATCAGTTTGATGAAATGCCACACGTCCTCCACGTATTTCCGGGGGTCCTGATGGCGTCCCGCGTCGGGTTCGGCCCCCTCCTCGTTCCCCAGCGCCCAGTACTTCACGCCGAAAGGCTCCGGGTATCCGTGCGAACGCCTGAGGTTGGCATAGTATGTGTTTTCCGTTCCGTTGCAGTATTCGACCCAGTTGGCCGCCTCGTCGGGCGATCCGGTGGAGAGGTTCACCACGAGGCAGGGCTCTGCGCCTATTTCCCTGCAATACTCGATGAACTCGCACGTGCCGAAATGGAAATCGTTGATGCCGCCCCAGATCAGGTTCTTCCTCGCCTTGCGCTCCTCTTTGGGACCCACCCCGTCTTCCCAGTGGAAGGTCTTGACCGCCGTTCCGCCCGGGAACCGCAGCATCGTCGGGGAGAGCTCCTTCACCTTTTCCAGCACGTCGCGGCGGAATCCCCGGCTGTCGGACAGCGGCGAGTCCTCGTCGAAAATGCCTCCGTCGATGCAGCGTCCCATGTATTCCACGAATTGTCCGTACACGTACGGGGAGATCTCGCCGAGGCTGGCGCCTGCGTCGATCGTTATTCTGTTTTCCTGGGCGCGCGATGACAGGCAGAGCAGTGCGAAAACGGGCGGCAGAAGCAGTTTTTTCATGTGTGGCAGGTGTTTTCGGGTGACGGGCGGACCTCCGGCCGTCGGACAAAGATAGGCAAAAGATGCGAGGCATGCAACTCCCGGAAGTTGTCCGCATCGCCGGGGAATTCGGCCGGCATGTCCGTGATGCAGAGGCGGAAGGGGTGTCCGGTCCGGACACTCGCATGGCGGCGCGGCGCAAAAAAACGGGGGAGGATGCTTCGCTTTTCGGCAAAAAAGCGTAACTTTGAAAAATCATTGAAAACCGGAACGGCTTTGGTTATGGGTGTCGAGAGAGTGGACAGACGGTTGCTCGGTCCCGTGCTCGCGGGATTTTTCATCATGGGTTTCTGCGACATGGTGGCTCCGATCACGGGGCGTATCGCCGCGGAGTTCCCCGCGGAGCGGCAGGCGGCCGTGAGCTTCCTTCCGACGATGGTGTTCCTCTGGTTTCTGGTGCTTTCGGCGCCGTTTGCCGCATGGATGAACCGCCGGGGCCGCAAGACGACGGCGCTCGCGGGCTATCTCCTCACGGTCGTCGGCCTGCTCGTGCCCTATGCCGCCGGCGAGGGATGCGCGCTGGGGTGGTACTTCGCCGGGTTCGGTCTGCTGGGTATAGGCAACACGGCGATCCAGGTGGCCGTCAATCCGCTGCTGGCCACCATCGTTCCCGCGGAGCGCATGACGAGCTACCTGACCGTGGGGCAGATTTTCCGCAACACGTCGCTGCTCCTGCTGGCGCCGATCGTGACGGGACTGGTCGCCGCGACCGGGTCGTGGCGTCTGCTGCTGCCGATCTACGCGGCCCTCACGGTCGCGGGCGGGGTGTGGCTGCAACTGACCTCCGTGCCCGAGCCGCCGCGCAGCGGAACCTCCGTCGGACTGGCAGCCTGCTTCGGTCTGCTGAAGAACCGTGCGGTGCTGCTCTCGGCGCTGGGCGTGGCATGCTTCATCGCCGCCGACGTGGGGATCGGCTACCTCTCGGTGCGGCTGATCGACAACCCCTCGTCGATCCTCACGACCACGGGTTTCTACGCCTGCCGCATCGTCGGGACGATCGTCGGGGCGTGGGCCCTCGTGCGGGTCCGGGACACGAAGTATCTGGGCTGGAACATGGCCGGGGTGCTGGCGCTCTGCCTCGTGCTGCTTTTCACGGACAGCGGGGCGGTGATCTATGCCGCCGTGGGCCTCATGGGCTTCGGCATGGCGTGCGTTTTCGCCACCTTCTACTCCGTGGCGACCCGTGCCGTGCCGGAGCGGGCCAACGAGGTGGCCGGGCTGATGATTCTGGCCATTTCGGCGGGAGCCGTGTCGGGTCCGGCGTGCGGCGCCGTCGCGCGTGCGGCGGGCAGTCCGCATTGGGGGATGCTCTTCGTCGCCGTGCTGGTGTGCTACATGCTTTGGGCGAGCGTGAAACTGACAAACAACGAACAACGGATATGAAAAAAATCGTACTGACCCTGCTGCTTGCAGCCGCCGCATGGAGCGCGGCGGCGCAGCGGCCCCGCACGCGGGTGGAATGGGGCGTGATCGGAGGCATCAGCATTCCCGATTATACGACCGACATGGACCGGACGGACATCAGGAACAAATGCGGCTGGCAGGCCGGCATCGTGACGGCCGTGAATCTGGGCGCCTTCGCCGTCGAGCCGCAGATTCTCTATGTCCGCCAGGGCATGCGCATCCGGCCCGAAGGGGGCGAGGAGGTGAACCTCAAGTCCAATTCGATCGACGTGCCGGTGCTGCTGTCGCTGCGGCTGCTCCATCCCGTGCGCATCTACACCGGACCGGTCTTTACGGTGATGAACGACAGCAAGCAGAAGTCGGGGCGCGACCTGCTCGATTTCGGGCGCGTGCGTCCCACGGTCTCGTTCACGGTCGGGGCCGGCGTGGTGCTGATGCGCCACCTGCTCGTCGATCTGCGCTACAACGGCCAGTTCCGGGCCAAGCACGACGTCGTGCTGCCCGACGGCCAGCAGCTCGACAAGCTCCGCTCGTACAACGTCGCACTGAGTTTCGGTTATCTGTTTTAGCCTATGACGGAGACGCTCGGACGGGAAATCGCCGTCGAAGGGGTCGATCCCCGCGAACTGTACGGGGCGCAGAACGTCTATCTGGAACAGATCAAGGCGCTGCACCCCGCATTGAAGATCGTGGCGCGCGGACAGTCGCTCAAGGTGCTCGGCCCCGAGGCGGAGACGCGCCGGTTCGCCGTCCGCATGGAGGGGCTGGCGGCCTATTACCTCAAGTACGGGCACATCTCCCCGCAGGTCATCGACCAGTGTTTCGCGGGGGGCTTCGGGGCGGCGGACGCCCCCGCGGACAAAGATGTGATCGTGTACGGCAACAACGGCAACATCGTCCGCGCCCGCACGGTGAACCAGCAGCGGCTGGTGGGGCTCTACGACAAGTGCGACCTGCTCTTCGCCGTCGGCCCGGCCGGGTCGGGCAAGACCTATACGGCCATCGCGCTGGCCGTCCGGGCCCTGAAGGAGAAACAGGTGCGGCGCATCATCCTGACGCGCCCGGCCGTCGAGGCGGGCGAGAAGCTGGGCTTCCTGCCCGGCGACATGAAGGAGAAGCTGGACCCCTACCTGCAGCCGCTCTACGACGCGCTCAACGACATGATCCCGCCCGCGAAGCTCCAGAAGTTCCTCGAAGAGGGGACCGTGCAGATCGCACCGCTGGCCTACATGCGCGGGCGGACGCTCGACAACGCCTTCGTCATTCTGGACGAGGCGCAGAATACCACGCTCGCGCAGATCAAGATGTTCCTGACGCGCATGGGGCGCAACGCGCGTTTCATCGTCACGGGCGACGTGACGCAGATCGACCTGCCGCGCAGGAGCGACAGCGGACTGGTGCGCGCGATGGAGATCCTGCGCCGCGTGGAGGGCATCGGCATCGTCGAGTTCGACAAGCGCGACATCGTGCGCCATCCGCTCGTCAAGCACATCGTCGAAGCCTTCGACCGGCACGCCGGCGCGGGGCCGGCGGAATCCGGAGAATCGGATACGGAAAATACGGAAACCAAAAACGAATAAGTCATGGACAGAAATCTTGCAGCGCTCGAACCGGCGCTCGTCTGGAAACATTTCGCGGAGATCGTCCGCATCCCGCGCCCGTCGCATCACGAGGAGGCCATCCGCCGCTACGTGCTGGAGTTCGCCCGGGGGCTCGGCCTCGAGGCCCGTGAGGACGAGGCGCACAACGTCTATGTCCGCAAACCCGCCTCGAAGGGAATGGAGAACCGCAAGGGCGTCATCCTGCAGGCGCACCTCGACATGGTTCCGCAGAAAAACAACGACAAGACGTTCGATTTCGAGAAAGACCCGATCGACGCCTATGCGGACGGCGGATGGGTCACGGCCGACGGCACGACGCTCGGGGCCGACAACGGCATCGGCGTGGCTTCGATCCTGGCCGTGCTGGAGGACGACACGCTCGCGCACGGGCCGCTGGAGGCGCTCTTCACGGCCACCGAGGAGACCGGCATGGACGGCGCCTTCGGGCTGCGGCCCGGGGTGTTGCAGGGTGAAATCCTGCTCAACCTCGATTCCGAGGAGGAGGGCGAGCTGTACGTGGGCTGTGCCGGAGGGCTCGACGCGAACACGACGTTCCGCTATGCGGAGGAGCCGACGCCCGCCGCGGGCTACGTCGCCGCGAAGATCTCCGTCAGGGGCCTCAAGGGCGGCCATTCGGGCATTCAGATCGTCTGCCAGCGCGCCAATGCCAACAAACTGCTGTTCCGGCTGCTCAATGCCGCGCCCTGCCCCCTGCTGCTCTGCTCGGTGGACGGCGGCGGACTGCGCAACGCCATTCCGCGCGAGGCCGAAGCCGTTGTGCTGCTCCCCGAGGCGGATTACGACGCTTTCGCCGGGGCGGTCGCCGCGTACGAAAAGACCGTGCGGGAGGAGTTCGAAGGGATCGAGGAGAACATTTCGGTCACGGTCGGGAAGTGTGCCAGGCCCGCCGGAATGCTGCCGCGCGACGTGGCCGTGAAGGTGATCCGCGCGGTCGCGGGGTGTCCCGACGGCGTGCAGCGCATGTCGCTCTCGATGCCCGGGCTGGTGCAGACGTCGGGCAACCTGGCGCGCGTGGTCTCGGACGGCTCGACGGTGAAGATGCAGTGCCTGCTGCGCAGTTCGGTGCGTTCGGAGAAGGAGGCGCTGGGCGAGGCCATCGCCGCGGTCTTCGCGCTGGCCGGAGGCGAGACGGAGCTGACGGGGGCCTACGACGGCTGGAATCCCGACATGAAGTCGCCGATCCTGAAGGCCATGACCGCCTCCTACGAGGCGCTCTACGGCCGCAAGCCCGCCGTGACGGCGATCCACGCCGGACTCGAATGCGGCATCATCGGCGGCAAGTACCCCGGTCTGGACATGATTTCGTTCGGCCCGACGATCCGCTATCCCCACTCGCCCGACGAGAAGGTGGAGATCGCCTCGGTCGGGAAGTTCTACGACTTCCTGGTTCACACGCTGCGCAATGTTCCCGAAAAGTAGCGGGCCGCACTCCGGCGCCAAGTGGTTCGTCATCGTCAATCCCGTGGCCGGAGGCGGCCGCGGGCTGGACCACTTTCCGCAGATTTCGAAGCACCTGCGCGATGCGCACATCCGTTGCGAACCGGTCTTCACGGAACACAAGTTCCACGCCACGGAGCTGACCGTGACGGCCGTCCGCGAGGGATACCGCCACATCATCGTCGTCGGAGGCGACGGCACGCTGCACGAGGTGGTGAACGGGCTGTTCATCCAGCAGGAGGTGCGTCCCGACGAGGTGCTGCTGGCCGTGGTGGCCGTGGGCACGGGCAACGACTGGGTCCGCACGTTCGGCATTTCGAACCGCTACCGGCACGCCGTGCAGGCCATCAGCGAAGGCTGCTCCTTCCTGCAGGATGTCGGGGTGGTCTCCTACGAGGAGGCGCACTACCGGCAGAACCGCTACATGGCCAACGTGGCCGGCGCGGGCTTCGACGCCCATGTGGTGCGGAAGCTCTCGCACCTGAAGAAGAAGGGCCGCAAGAGCCGCTGGCGCTATACGTGGTGTCTGGTGCGCAACTTCTTCCGCTACAAGTCCACGGGCGTCAAGGTGTGGGTGGACGGGCGGCTGGTTTACAACAACCTGCTGCTTTCGGCGGCCGTCGGCATCTGCAAGTTCAACGGCGGCGGCCTGCAGCAGCTTCCCGAGGCGGTGGCCGACGACGGGATGCTCGACCTGTCGCTGATCCGCCCCGTGCATTTCTGGCATCTGCTTTTCCGGTTCCACTACCTGTTCAACGGCGGCATCTACCGCATCCGGCATATCTTGCAGGAGCGCGGCAGCCGCATCCGCATCGAGTCGTCGCCCGAAGTGGGCGTCGAGGTGGACGGCGAGCCGCTGGGCCATACGCCGCTCGAATTTTCGATTCTCCACAAGGCGATCCGGATCGTCGTGGCGAAGGAGTTCTACGAACAGCACGTCCCGGCGGAGGACTCCGCCCGCAAGGCCGGGTGAGGGTCCGGGCATTCCGGGACGATGCGCGGGGAGAGACCGCGAACGACCGGGGCGCGCCGAATGTTCGGCACGCCCCGGTTTTCCGTATTCCTTCCGGCGGCTATCGGGCCGGGACGCTTTCGATGACGTCGATCTCCGTCACCGTCCAGTCGAACAGCTCGTCGGCGCACTGTCCCTCCAGCCGGCGCAGCTGCGAAAGGTCGGTCGTGTCGGCCAGCACGGCGTTGAAGAACTGCTCCATCGTGGAGTAGGTCGCGTTCACCTTGCCTGCCAGGCAGGTGTAGAAGGCTTTCTGCTGGCTGCGGTCCAGTCCGGCCGGGAGCACGCCCTGCCCCACGAGGTAGTCGTAGGGGAAAATATGGCGCATGTTGTGCGCGTCGGCATCGAGCTCTTCGACGATCGTCGTGACGACGAACATGTCCACGGTGTCGTTCACGCCCGGCATCTGGATGAAGGTGGTGTACACCGGATAGGCGTTTTCCAGCTCTCCGGCCACCCCGTCCGAGAAGAGGACGAACTCCGAATCGGTCAGGTCGTCGAGGTAGATCATCTGCCGGTAGCTGCGCAGGGCGTCGCGCATGGCCTTGCGCTCTTCGCGGTTCCATTCCCGGCGCTGCGAGCAGCCGGCGAAACCTGCGGCGAATACCGCCAGCAGGGATACACAAAGGAGAATCTTTTTCATATTCCGAATTGATGTTGGTTCATTATTCCCCGGATCGCAATCCGTGTGCCAAAAATATTGCGTATATTTGTTACCGCACAACACGACCGGTTATGGATGTTCTGGCTTTTCGCGACTACTGTCTTTCGCTGCCCTTCACCGAGGAGTGCACGCCCTTCGACGAGACGACGCTCGTCTATAAGGTCGGCGGCCGGATGTACGCCTTCGCCGACATGGTCGGATTCGAGCGGATCGCCCTCAAGTGCGATCCCGAAGAGGCGCTGCTGCTGCGCGAGCGCTATCCGGACGAGGTGACGCCCGCCTGGCATACGAACAAGCGTCTGTGGAACGACGTGCGCACGACGGGCGACCTGCCCGATGCCTTCATCCGCGCGCAGATACGCAACTCCTACCTGCTGGTCGTGCGGCGGAATGTGACGCCGCGGGCCCGCCGCGAGGAGATTCTCGCCCGTATCGGCGAGCTCGGACTGCCCGAATGATTCCCGCGATTGTTTTCCGAACCCAAAAAATAACAGATGCGTATGAAGTGCAAAATCCTTTTGCTGGCGTTGGCCGTCGGGGCGGTGTCCTGCGGCGGAGACGCGAAAACCGAACTTTTCAACGGCCGCGACCTCACGGGATGGGTCTGCGTCACGGCCGGCGGCCCCGCTGCGGCGGAGGTCTTCACCGTGCAGGACGGCTGCATCCGCGTGGCGGGACAGCCTTTCGGGTTCCTGCGCACGGCCGAGCAGTACGGCGACTACCGCCTACACGCCGAGTGGCGCTGGATCGGGAAGCCCTCGAACAGCGGGCTGTTCCAGCGCATCCAGGAGGGCGACGAACTTTGGCCTTCGCTGATCGAGTGCCAGCTGGAGTCCGGGAATGCCGGAGACCTGCTGGGATTGGGCGGCGCCACGATGGCCGGGGTCGAATCGCCGGAGGGCGGCGTTCCGGTCAAAAAACGCGTGGGCGGCGCTTCGGAGAAACCCGCCGGCGAATGGAACGAGGCCGAAGTGATCTGCAAGGGCGACCGCATCACGGTCTATGTCAACGGCGTGTTGCAGAACGAGTGCAGCGGGGTGAACACCCGGGGCTACATCGCCCTGCAAAGCGAGGGCGGTCCGCTGGAGTTCCGCAACATCTATCTGACGGAGGTCGAGTGATTCCGGGGAGGCGCTCCTGCGGGGAGGCCGTTCCGTCCTTTTCCTTATGTCATCGCCCCTGCCGCAACGCGGTAGGGGCGATGCTTTTCAGCCGGAACGGCCTGCTATCGCCGGTCGTTTTCCTCCAGCGAGGCGACGTAGGCTTCGCGGAGCTTCAGCAGCTCCTGCGCCTTTTCGGGGTATTCGCCGAGCAGGTTCTCCGACTCCGTGGGGTCGATTCCGAGGTTGGTGAGATACAGCCCTTCGAGCGTTTCGTTCCGGTCGTCCGGCCGTACGTCGATCGCATTGCAGAGCAGTTTCCAGTCGCCCTGCCGCACGGCCCACTGCCGTTCGAAATCGAAGTGCAGCACGTCGTGCGGAGACTTTTCCGAGGCGTCCCGAAGCAGCGGTACGAGGCTCCGGCCGTCCACGTCGATTCCCGAGGCGTCCAGCCCGCACAGCTCCAGAATCGTCGGGAACCAGTCGATGTTCATGGCCGTCTGGTCGCGCGTCTCGCCCTGCGGCAGATGTCCGGGCCAGGAGACGATGGCCGGCACGCGGATGCCGCCCTCGAAGAGCGAGAACTTGCCGCCCCGGTAGTCGCCGCAGTAACCGCCTCCGCCGAAGGTGCGGACCTCGGTGCTGTGGCCGTTGTCCGACTGGAGGATGACGAGGGTGTTCTCTTCCAGCCCCCGTTCGCGCAGGAATGCGCGCAGCCGGCCCAGGTAGTCGTCGAACGTGGAGACGAAGGCCGCGTACATGCGCCGCGGGGCGGGCAGGTTGGCGTAGTGGTCCAGCCATTTCTTCGCCGGCTGCAACGGATAGTGGGGTATATTGACGGCCCAGTAGAGGAAGAAGGGCCGGTCGTCTCCGTCCCGCAGGATGAACTCTTCGGCTTCGCGCAGCGTCTCGGCGGCGAAGAACTTCCCTTCTTCGTGAATCTCCTCTCCGTTGCGCCAGAGGTCGTGCCGGTTCGGGCCGCCCCAGTAATAGAAGTGCGAGTAGCTGTCGATGCAGCCTCCCAGGAAGCCCCAGAAATAGTCGAATCCCCGGCTGTTGGGGGCGTACTCCTTCCATGACCCCAGATGCCATTTGCCGATGCAGGCCGTGCGGTAGCCGTTGTCGCGCATCCGCTCGGCGAGCGTCTCCTTGCCGAGCGGCAGCCCCGTGTAGCCGGCGTTGCCCGTAAGTCCGGCGCGTCGGGTGAACTGCCCGGTCAGCAGACTCGCGCGGGAGGCCGAGCTGACGGGTGCGGCGTAGAACTGGGTGAACCGCACGCCGCTGGCCGCCAGCGAGTCCATGTGGGGCGTGCGGAGGTCCGCCGCGCCGAAGCAGCCCATGTCCAGCGTGCCGTGGTCGTCCGTGTAGATGATGATGACGTTGGGTTTCGCGGGGCGGGCCGCCGGGGCCGTGCCTGCCAGCAGCAGGCTGCCGGCGCTCAGGAAGAGGTGTCTGTTGTCCATGTATGCAGTCGTTTATCGGATCCGTTCGTAGTAGGGCAGGCGGTCGAGCGGCACGTCGGTTTCGATGCGTTTCGGTCCCCGGAATGTCTCGCCCCGGTCGTCGCGCCAGATGCCCCGCGGCAGCCGCACTTCGCGCTGCGTCCCCGGCGTGACCATCGGGGCCACGAGGTAGCGGTCGCCCAGCATGAACTGGTCGCGGCATTCGAGGAACCCTTCGTGCGGGAAGGCGTACTCCATCGCCCGGACGATCGGCTCGCCCGTCTTCGACGCGTGGTGCGCCAGCGAGAGGATGTAGGGTCCGAATTGGCGGTGCAACTGCGCATAGCGGGCGCAGACGGCCGCATTCTCGGGCGAGAGGATGCGCCACGGCGCTACGGAGAACTGCATCATCGGCATCAGCGCGTGCACCTGCGCCGAGCGGACGATCAGCTCCTCGTCGAACCGTTCGACCCCGAGAAACGAGGTGAACTGTCCGCCGCCGATCATGTCGGGGCACGTGTAGGGGTGTCCCAGCAGTCCTGCGGCCGTCATGTCGGGGATGAGCAGTTGCAGGGCCCGCCACGAGTAGTCCTTGTCGCCCAGACGCTGCACGACGGGCTGTCCGCCCAGTTTCCAGCAGGCACGCAGCTCGTTGCAGGCGAACGTGCCGCCCAGTTCGGCCCACCGCTGCATGTAGCGGTTCGGGTCGCCTTCGGGGTCGTGGTAGAGATACGGTTCGGCCTGCATGTAGGCCACGTCCCCGCCGTCGAACTTGAAACCGTCGGTTCCGTATTTGCTCCGGTTCTCCTCGAGTTTCCCGCGCAGGTACGCCACCGCTTCGGGGTTCGTCAGGTCGTAGCAGGCGCTGTATCCGTTCCACCACCGGACGATCGCCGGGTCGCCCCGGCGGGTTTTGAGCAGGTAGCCCTTCCGCTCCAGTTCGCGGAATTCGGGCGAGTCGGGCGAGACGTAGGGGGAGATCCAGAGCATCACGCGGAATCCCATGGCGTGCAGCGAGTCGATCATGCCCCGCGGATCGGGGAAGCGCGAGGCCTTGAAGTCGAAGTTCCCGTAGTCGTTCTGCCAGTTGTCGTCGATCATGAAGATTCCCTGCGGGAAGCCGTTTTCGACAGCCTTGCGGGCATAGCGCATGATGTCGCGCTGGTTCTGGTCGTACATGAGCTCGATCCAGGTGTTGTATTGCGGCATGGAGAAGAACAGCTCGGCGGGAATCGTTCCCGAGGGCGGGAAGTGGGCCGCCGAGGCGGCCGCATAGGCGTCGCGGAGACTCTCTCCGGCGTGCACGGCCTCGAGTGCCTCGTGGTCGGAGGAGAGGTGGAGCCGCCCCTGCTCGATCCGGAACCGGAAGGGGTGTTCGGACCAGACGTAGCGGCCTTCGGACGAGAGCAGCAGCGGCACGGACTGGTTGTTGTAGTTGATTCGCGCGAGATCCTGTTCGGCGAGCTCCGCCGGATAGGGCATCCGGTTTCCCAGGGCGACGAAGCCGCCCCACCACCGCTCGCCGGGAAGCGGCTCTACGGTCTTTTCGAACGGGGATTGCGCTGCGGCCGGCGACAGGCAGGCGGCGAGCAGGAGGAAAGAAAGCAGGCGTTTTTTCATTCGGGTCGTGATTTGGAATCAAAAGTACGAAAAGTCCGCAGATGAAACAAGCGATGCCGGCTGTCGGCATCGCCTGTTTCGCATTGCGACCGCATTTTTCGTTTCGCACCGTTTCGGAGGCGGCCGCTGCGGCCTCATTCCGCCGGGCGCACCGCTGGCCGCATCGGTCGTGTCGGCCGCATTCCCATCGTGTTACGGCCGCATCCCGGCCGCCTGCCGCCGCCAGCGGAGGTAGCCCGCCACGGCCAGGGCCGAATAGAGGGCGTACAGGGCCGCCGTCCACGGAATCTCCTTGTAGAGGTACAGTCCGACGGTCACCAGGTCCGCGGCCAGCCACACGAGCCACTGCTCGACGTATTTGCGCGAGAGCATCCACATCGCCACGATCGAGAGCGCCGTGGTGAGGCTGTCCCAGAAGGGCACGGTGCTGTCCGTGAAGCGCGCGAGCAGCAGGTAGAGCGCCCCGTGCGCGGCGAGGAACACCCCGGCGAGCGCCGGAATCCTCCGCAGCGGCGTGTGGCCGATCGCCGCGGCCTTCTCCGGCGTGCCGGCGGCCTGCGCGTTCCGCTGCCGGGCGTTGTGCCATACGATCCATCCGTAGAGTCCTGCGAGCACGTAATAGACCTGCATCGAGCAGTCGGCGTAAAGCCCCGCCTTGTAGTAGAGCGCCCCGTGCACGACGGGCATGACGAGACCCACGATCCACAGCCGGATGTCGGCGCGGTATTCGAGCCAGAGGTAGAGGAGGCCGAGCGCGACCCCCGTGAGTTGCAGGGCGAGTTTCCAGTCCATCGTTTTCGTGTCTTGTGCGGCCCGGGGCCGCTGTGAGCGGTCAGAAGCGTACGGTCACGTTACCCAGCACGTTGAGCGGAGCCTGCGGGAAATAGAAGGCCATGTCCGTCCGCTGTCCTTCCCAGATCGAGGAGTATCCGTATCCGTTGCTTTCGTATTCCGAATTGAAGAGGTTGTTGATCTGGAGGCCCAGCGAGACGCTGCGCGCCGCGCGCGTGCGGAACGTGTAGTTCAGGTTGAGGTTCGTCACGCAGTAGGTGTCGAGCGAGAGGGCCTCGACCTCGTTGTTGGTGAAGTATTGTTTGCCGACGCATTGCGTGTGGAAGAAGGCCTGGAAACCCTTGTGGTGGAAATCGAGGAAGAGCGCCCCCATGGCCGAGGGCGAGTAGGCGATGGTCCTGTCGCCCAGATTCTCGCCGTAGGTGGGGCTTCCCGACAGGGCGTCGATGTAGTTCTCGATGCGGTTCTGCGAGAAGGTGGCGTTCGCGCCCAGCGTGAACCAGCGGGTCGTCCGCCACGAGGCCGTCAGCTCCACGCCGCGGCGGTAGCTGTCGGGCACATTGACGTTCAGGGCGTCGTAGCCGTCGTTCACCATGCCCGTCGGTACGAGCTGGTCCTTGTATTTCATGTAGTAGAGGTTCACGCCCAGCCGGAGCCGCGGAGCCGTGTAGGTGTAGCCCAGCTCGTAGTCGCAGAGCTTCTCGGAAGAGGGGTAGCTGTCGTCCTCGGCGAACATGTGGCGGTCCGTGAAGTCGCTGCGCGTGGGCTCCTTCTGCGCCACGGCGAACGAGAAGTAGAACTCGTTGCGGTCGGCGAGCGTGTAGCTCAGGCCCGCACGGGGATTGAAGAAGTGGTACTGCTTGTCCACGTCGATGGGCTGCATGCCGTCCTCCGCGGAGATGTAGTTGTCGTTCACGCCCCACGCCTCGTAGCTGACGTAGCGGTATTGCAGGTCGGCGAAGAGCCGCAGCCCCTCGGCCGCCAGCCACGACGCCCGGGCGAAAAGGTTGGCATCCTGCTTCCGCACGTCGTTGTCGTACCAGCGGCCTCCGATCTGCTCCTTCTCCATGCCGCTCACCCAGTCCAGCGTACCCCAATGGGGGCAGGTGTAGTAGCTCCACGAACCGCCGAAGGCGAGGTCGAGCTTCCGCGTTGTGTAGCTGGCCGCGGCGTTCACGCCTCCGAGGTGGTTGCGCATGATCTTCTCGCGGATCAGGTCGGCGCTGACGTCGGCCGTCAGCCCGGCGGGAAGGTTGAGGTATTCGCAGAGGTCGGCGTCGTCCTTGTACTGTTTGTAGAAGCCGTAGCCGTAGGTGTAGAATCCCGTGGCGTTGAGCGCCCAGCGGTCGTTGAACCGGTGGCTCACGACGATCTGGTTGTTGATTTGCAGGTAGTTGTCCGTCTCGTCGTCGTAGTAATCGACCTTCTGCCATTCGGGGTATCCGTCGTTGCTGTTGTAGATCGTGTGGTAGCGTCCGTCCTCGGTGCGGTACATGCCGCCCGAGTTGTAACGGCGGCCGTTGTATTTCATTTCGTCTTTCGTCACGCCGTTGTAGGTGAGGTAGGTTTTGGCCTTGCCGCCGAACGAGAGCAGTTTGACGATCGTCCGTCCGTTGTAGTATCCGGTCTGGAACATATAGGACTTGAGGTCCGTCGCGCCGCGGTCGATGTAGCCGTCCGATCCGATGTGCGTCAGGCGGGCGTCCACCACCCAATGATCGCCCAGCAGTCCCGAGGAGATGCGCACGGCCTGCTTGTTGGTGTTGTACGAACCGTAGGAGAGCGAGGCTTCGCCGCTGAAGTCGGTCCCGATGGGCGCCGTGGTCATGTTCACCGCACCGCCGAAAGCGCCCGTGCCGTTGGTCGAGATGCCCGCGCCGCGCTGCACCTGGACGCTTCCCACCGAGGAGATCAGGTCGGGCGTGTCGTACCAATAGACCGAATGCGAGTCGGGGTTGTTCATCGAAACGCCGTTCACCGTGACGTTCAGGCGCGTGGCGTCCGTGCCGCGGAGGCGGATCGAAGTGCCTCCGATCCCGATGCCCGTCTCGTTCGTGGCGATCATCGAGGGTGTGAGCGCCAGCAGCGACGGAATGTCGAATCCGTAGCTGTTACGGGCGATTTCGTCGTGCGAGAGGTTCGAGAAGGCCACGGGGGTCTTCTCGGTGGCGCGCGTGGCCGTCACCTCGATCTCCTGCATCCGGTAGATCCGCAGCGAGTCGTCGTCCGGTCTCTCCGCCGCGGCGGCTGCGGCATGCGCCGTGCGTCCGCCGGCCGTTTCCGCGGCCCGGAGTTGTGCGGCCGGGCAGAGCGCGGCGGCCGCGAGCATCGGAAGAATAATCCTTTTCATCGTCAAACTTTTTAAGTTAATACACTGAAAAGGGGTATGTTGTGTCGATTATGCGTCTCCCGGTCTCGGCATTACCCGTATCCGGTACAATGGGTATAATCTCAGCCTGAAAGTAAGGCACCCCTTCGAAATATCGGCGGCAAAGGTATGAAAAAAACGTGAGAAAAATGAATTTTTGTCTTTTATTTAAGTGTTTAAAAAGATGATCTGATTATTGTGTGAAAAAATTTTGTTTGCTATTTTTTATGACGGTTTTGTTTGTGCTATTGCTTCTTATTGGTTACATTTGAAATGTTGGTAAAATCAAGAAATTTCGTTTGATTTGTTTTTAAATCGAACGGTTATGAGAAAAGATTTATTTTTAGGAGGCGCGGTATTGATTGCTGCTGTGGCTTCAGTTGTTATTACGGTTATGAGAACGAGAAAAACGTACCGGATTTATTCGATGCGAATGGTGAAGTTCTAACAAGCGACGAGGTTATCATACAGCGGCCTTGCGTTTATTATCCGTCTCGTATATGTTATATATTGGACGATGATTTGGGATATACGGAGGTTAAGGGCTGTTTGTATTAATACTATATAATCTCCGGAAATGTTTTCGGAGATTTTTTATGATTTATGAGCAGATTATCGGTATTTTTCGCGTTGCTGATTGGATGTTGTTCCTGCGGTCGGGAGGCTTCGGATGCAGTTGTCTATGAGGTTTCCGCCCGGAAAATGGAGGGGTTGGACGACATCTTTGATTTTTACGGACCTTTTTTCTTCGACGAGGCTGACAGTTGTCTCGTTAAATCGGAAGGACAGGGTGAAAATGTCGTCGTTCGGTTCGATTGCCGTAAAGGCGTTTTGAAAAATCGGATTCGCAGGGGGCGGGGACCGGGTGAATACCTTGATTTGCGTGTGGTCGGAGTGAATCCTGCGACCGGTGATTTCCAAGCCGTCTCTTCTGTCGGTAGAAGCGTCGTCTCCTTTTCGCGTGAAATGGTCCCGTTGGATACCGTAACATTCGGAACGGCTTTGTTTGATGCCGTGAGGGCGGGGGATTTCTTCGTGTCGTACGGCGATTATGCGGCGACCGACAATCACATGTTTTCTCTTTTCGATACGCTCGGACAGGCCGTTGGTCGTTTCGGAAAATTCCCCGATGACGGCATGTCGGATGCGTTCCGGGATAAAGTGATGGCCTATCAGGGAAAATTGCTTGCGAACCGTACCTGTTCCAGGTTCGCTTTTTTTTCGAGTATGGGGAATGTCTTTGATATATACGGAATTGGGGCGAATAGGTGTCCGGTCCGTATCGCTTCGATCCGCAAGGGGTTACCCGTTTACGAACCGCAGCCGCATGTTGCGGCGGGTGTGCGTTTCCGGGATCCGGCGATTCACTATGCAGATGCCGCTTCATCGGATCGTCGTATTTATGCGCTGTACTCCGGACGGAAACTGGATATGGGAACGGTGGATCCAGACCGCCGGGCCCGGGAGACCCGGTTGATCCGGGTTTATGACTGGAATGGAGTTCATCGGTGCGATCTGCTGGCCGATATTCCGCTTTTGAATCTTTGTGTCAGTTCCGACGATCGTTATATCATTGGCCTTTTTTCCGAGGACGGGGAAATCCGATGTTGCAGACTTGATTTGCCGGAAGCGCTTTACAGATGACAGTCCGATTCCTTTCGGCAAGGGGACCGATAACGATTCCGCCCCTGCAAAAAATTGCGGCAGGGGCGGAACATATCGTGCTTCCGTGAATCAGCAGTTCCCGAACCGGAAGACGATCTTCTGGCAGTAGGTTTCGCCGGGCCGGAGCAGCGGCGAGGGGAATTCGGGATGGTTCACCGCGTCGGGATAGTTCTGGCACTCGACGGCTACGCCGTCGTAGTCCGCATAGCGGCCGCCGGTCTTGGTCTCGGGGCAGCCGCCCGCGAGCCAGTTGCCCGTGTAGATCATCACGCTGGGCTGCGAGGAGAGCACCTCGACGCAGCGGCCCGACCGCGGGTCGCGCAGGCAGCCCACCTCGCCCAGGATGTTGGGCCTCCAGCCGTCGATCACGAACGGGTGGTCGTATCCCTTGAAGTCGCGGATGTGGTTGAACTCCGCGTCTATGCCGGGCCGGAACGGCCGGTAGTCGCGGAAGTCCTGCGGCGTGCCGGCCACGTCGAGCAGCCGGCCCGTCGGAATCTGCCGTTCGTTCATTTCGAGCGCCTGCGAGGCGTTGAGCCGCAGTTCGTGGTCGAGCACCGATCCCGAGCCGTCGCCCGCGAGGTTGAAATAGACATGGTTCGTGAGATTCACGACCGTCGTCCGGTCGGTCCGGGCCCGGTAGGTGATCTCCAGCGAGCAGTCGTCGTCGAAATCGAAAACGGCCTCGACGCACAGCTCGCCCGGATACCCCTGGTCGCCGTCCTCGGAGAGGAGCGACATGACCACGCGGTTGGTCTCCACGCGGCTCTCCCAGACGCGGTTGGCGAAGTTGTTCGTGCCGCCGTGCAGGTGGTTCTGTCCGTTGTTCACCTCCAGCGCATACTCCTCGCCCTCGACCGTCATCCGCCCGAAGGCGATGCGGTTGGCGCAGCGGCCCACGCTCTTGCCGGCGGCCGCGCCGTCGTGGAAGTATCCTTCGGGGTGTTTGTAGCCCAGCACCACGTCGGCCATGCGGCCTTCGCGGTCGGGCATGACGGCGGCTACGATCGCCGCGCCGTAGTTCGACAGGCGCACTTCGGCGCCGCGGTCGTTGCGGAGCGTGTAGAGGATGATCGCTTCGCCCTCGGGAGTCATGCCCCATACGTGTTGTTCGATCCGTACCATGGTCATTCGGCGGGTTTGAGGTTTTTCAGCAGGCGGTCGATGCGGCGCAGGCACTCCTCCCGGCCGATGAATTCCGTGACGTCGTACATGCCGGGGCCTTTGCCGGCGCCGACGAGCGCCAGCCGCAGCGTGTTCATCACCTGCCCCATGCCGTATCCCTTCTCGTCGATCCAGCCGTGGACGATCCGCTCGGTGTTCTCCTTCGAGAAGTCGTCGATGCCCGCCAGCACGCCGCGCAGTTCGGCGAGGATCGCCGGGTTCTGTCCCTTCCAGTATTTGCGCGTCTGCTTCTCCTCGTACTCGGCGGGAGCCACGAAAAAGTAGGAGATGAGGTCCCACAGGTCGGTGATGAGCTGCGCGCGCTCCTTCATGATGCCTGCGGCGCGGCCCGCCGCTTCGTCCGGGACTTCGATGCCGTGCTCGCGCAGGATCGGCTGGCAGACGGCCGCCAGTTCGGCGTCCGTCTTGCGGTGCATGTATTGGGCGTTGAACCACTTGGCCTTGTCGGGCTGGAACCGGGCGCCCGATTTCGAGACGCGCTCCAGCGAGAAGTTGTCGATCAGCTCCTGCATCGAGAACAGCTCCTGTTCCGTGCCGGGGTTCCAGCCCAGCAGCGCCAGCATGTTGATGAACGCTTCGGGGAAGTAGCCGTCCTCGCGGTAGCCGCGGGCGGTCTCGCCCGTCGCGGGGGATGTCCAGAAGAGCGGGAATACGGGGAAGCCCATCTTGTCGCCGTCGCGTTTCGAGAGCTTGCCGCCGCCCGTGGGTTTGAGCAGCAGCGGCAGGTGGGCGAAAGCCGGCTGCGAGGATTCCCAGCCGAAAGCCCTGTAAAGCAGGTAGTGCAGCGGCAGCGAGGGCAGCCACTCTTCGCCACGGATGACGTGCGATATCTCCATCAGGTGATCGTCCACGATGTTGGCGAGGTGGTAGGTGGGCAGCGCGTCGGCCGACTTGTAGAGCACCTTGTCGTCCAGCGTCGAAGTGTTCACCTCGACGTGGCCGCGGATCAGGTCGTCCATCTTCACCACCTCGTCCACCGGCATTTTGAACCGGATCACCCACTGGTCGCCGCGGTCGATGCGCGCCTTCACCTCTTCGGCCGGAAGGGCCAGCGAAGTGGCGAGCCGCCCGCGCACGGCGTGGTTGTAGGCGAACGCTTCGCCGCGCGCCTCGGCCTCGCGGCGCAGGGCGTCCAGCTCTTCGGCCGTGTCGAAGGCATAGTAGGCCCATCCGGCCTCGACGAGTTGCAGGGCGTATCTGAGGTAGATCTCGCGCCGTTCGCTCTGGCGATAGGGGGCGTGGGGGCCTCCGACGCCGACGCCTTCGTCGATCCCGATGCCGCACCAGCGGAGCGATTCGAGGATGTACTCCTCGGCGCCGGGCACGAAGCGCTGCGAGTCGGTGTCCTCGATGCGCAGGATCATCGTGCCGCCGTGCCGCCGTGCGAACAGGTAGTTATACAATGCCGTGCGGACGCCGCCGATGTGCAGCGGTCCGGTGGGGCTGGGTGCGAAACGCACCCGAACGGGTCTTTCCATCTTGTCTCGTTATTTTATTCTGTATTCGATTCGCATGGTGATGCGCGCCTTCTTCTGGCGCGAGGAGGTGTTGAACGACCCGCCGGCCGAAAACTCCTCGTTGGTGTTGGCTCCGGTGATCTGGAATACGCCCATGCGTGCCGAAGCCACGCGGCCGATCTTCGTGCCGGCGTTCAGGGCGATCTTCTCGGCCCGCGTCCGCGCGTCGGCCGAGGCCTTCTCGATCAGGCCCATCTTCACGTCGTCGAGTTTCGTGTAGTAATAGTCCGGGGCGTAGGCCTCGATCGAGACGCCCTGGGCGATGAGCGACGAGATTTCGCGCGAGACGGTCTCGACCTTCTCCACGTCGGCCGACTCCACCGTGAAGCGCTGCCGCAGGCGGTAGCCCGCGAAGCGTTGCCCGGCCCAGTTGCCGTTGGCGTTGTAGATCGGGTCGTACTGCTTCTCGACGTTCACGAAGGCGAAGACCGTCTCCCCTGCGGAGACGCCCTTCGCGGCGAGGTACTCCTGCACCTTCTGCTTGCTCTTTTCTATCTGGGCGTATCCCGCGGCGACCTGCTGCGCCTCGGCCGTCACCTCGCCCGACCAGACGATCAGGTCCGAGGTGAATTCCGCCTCGCCCAGTCCGGTCACGAGGATCGTGTCCTGCGCGCGGTATTTATAGGTGTAGGCGCGGCCCACGATGGCGGCGCATACGACGGCTGCGATGCCGAGCAGCAAATACTTCGTGTTTTTCATGGCTCTGTCGTTTTGAGGTTGAACATAACGTGTCGGCCGCTCCGGTCCGCGTCCTTCCGGGGCGGGTCCGGCGGGGCGGGTCAGACGTTGAACAGGAAGTGCATGATGTCGCCGTCCTGCACGACGTATTCCTTGCCTTCGATGCCGATCTTGCCCGCGTCGCGGCACGCCTTCTCCGATCCGAGCGCCACGTAGTCGTCGTACTTGATGACTTCGGCGCGGATGAATCCCCGCTCGAAGTCGGTGTGGATGATGCCGGCCGTCTGCGGGGCCTTCATGCCGCGCGAATAGGTCCAGGCACGGGTCTCGTCGGCTCCGGTGGTGAAGAACGTTTCGAGATTGAGCAATTTGTAGGCCGCTTTGATGAGCCGCGCCACGCCCGACTCCCCGAGGCCCATGTCTTCGAGGAACATTTGCCGCTCCTCGTAGCTCTCCAGTTCGGCGATGTCGGCCTCGGTCGCCGCTGCGATCACGAGCATTTCGGCCTTTTCGTCGGCGATGGCGGCGCGCACGGCCTCGGTGTGGGCGTTGCCCGTCACGGCGCTCTTCTCGTCCACGTTGCAGACGTAGAGCACCGGTTTGTCGGTCAGCAGGTTCAGGTCGGCCACCAGGCGGCGGTCCTCCCTGTCCAGTTCGACCGTGCGGGCGCTCCGGCCCTGTTCGAGGGCGGCCTTGTATTGCAGGAGCAGCTCCACGGCCCGCTTGGCCTGCTTGTCGCCGCCCGACGTGGCGGCCTTCTGCGTCTTGGCGAGCCGGTTCTCGACGGTCTCGAGGTCCTTGAGTTGCAGCTCTGTGTCGATGATCCCCTTGTCGCGCACGGGGTCGATCGACCCGTCCACGTGGGTGATGTTGCCGTTGTCGAAGCAGCGCAGGACGTGGATGATGGCGTTCGTGTTCCGGATGTTGCCGAGGAATTTGTTGCCCAGCCCCTCGCCCTTCGAGGCGCCCTTGACCAGTCCGGCGATGTCCACGATTTCGATGGTCGTGGGTACTACGCGTTTGGGGTTGTCGATTTCGGCCAGCCGGACCAGCCGTTCGTCGGGGACGGTGATTACCCCCACGTTGGGTTCTATCGTGCAGAAGGGAAAGTTCGCCGCCTGCGCCTTCGCGTTCGACAGGCAGTTGAAAAGGGTCGATTTTCCGACGTTCGGAAGACCCACGATGCCGCATTGTAAAGCCATGTATCTCTCTTGTTGTATTCGTTTCGGAACCGCGCCCGGCGCGCGGGGCCGGGCAGTTCCGCAAAGATAGGAATTTCTTTTCAATTTGCGCATAAAAAAGCAGCGGCCGGAGCCGCTGCCTTTCCGCGGGCGGGCATCGCCGCGCCGTCACCGGGAGATGCGTGCGGCGAATCCGCCGCCGGGAGCCAGGTGCACCTTCAGCCGGCCCGACGGGTCGAGCGCCGCCTTTTCGCGGCGGTAGTCGCGGGCTGCGCGGGCTGCGTTCGGACCGTCGCTGAAACTCTCGACCGTCCACGGGCCCTCTCCGAGGAACGAGAGGTCGAGTTCCATGTCGCGGCTCTCCCAGTTCGTCAGGGCGCCCACATACCACACGTCGCCCGCGCGCCGCGCCACGGCGACCTGCTCGCCGACGGCGCCGGCCAGCGGCACGGTTTCGTCCCAGACGGTCGGCACGCCGGCGATGAACTCCAGCGACTCCCGTTCGCGCAGGTAGTTCGAGGGCGAGTCGCTCAGCATGTTGAGCGGCGAGAAGAAGACGACGTATTCGGCCAACTGGCGGCAGCGCGTGCCCTGGCTCATCGGTTCGCCGTGCACCGGGCGGTAGTTCTCCTTCGAGGCGTTGCGCATGGCCCCCTGCGTGTAGTCCACCGGTCCGGCCGCCATGCGGATGAAGGGCATCGTGACGTCGTAGGTCACCATGTCTGTGGTCGCGGGCGACCATTTCAGGTTCTCGAGACCGAAGACGCCCTCGAAATTCAGCACGTTGGGCCACGTGCGGTTCAGCCCCGCGGGTTTGAACACCCCGTGGAAGTCGAGCACCATGCGGTGGCGGGCGCAGACCTCGGCGGCGCGGTGCAGGAAGCGGACCACCTGCTGGTCGTCGCGGTTCATGTAGTCCACCTTGAAGCCTTTGATGCCCATCTCGGCATAGTGGCGCACGACGCGCTCCATGTCGTTCTCGAAAGGTGCGTGTCCGGCCCAGAGGAGGATGCCCACGTTGCGTTCGCGGCCGTAGGCCACCAGCTCCTCGAGGTCGAGCTCGGGCACGACCTGCATCAGGTCGGCCGGGCCGTTCACCGACCAGCCGTCGTCGATGAGGATGTACTCCAGTCCGCTGCGGGCGGCGAAGTCGATATAGTATTTGTAGGTCCGGGTGTTGATGCCCGCCTCGAAGTCCACGCCGTAGAGGTTCAGCGCGTGCCACCAGTCCCAGGCCACCTGCCCCGGACGGATCCACGACGTGTCGGCGATCTTCGACGGGGCCCCCAGGCGGTAGACCATGTCGCTGAGGAGCAGTCCGGCGTCGTCCTTCGCGACGATGGCTATGCGCCACGGGAAGGAGCGCGTGCCGTCGGTCCGGGCGATGAACTTCTCGCGGTCGATGACGATTTGCTGCTGGTTGTTGTAGCCGCTCGGATTCTCGACCGTCCTGGGATAGGTCGCCAGCACGCTCCGCAGTTGCGGCTTGCGGGGCGAGGCGTTCAGGAAGAGGCCGGGGTAGTCGTCGAGGTCGGATTCCGTGAGGAGCATTCGGCGCCCTTCGGGCAGCTCGACCAGCACGGGCAGGAACATCAGCCGCCGCGGATCGAGCCGCGTCATCGGCTCCCGGACGTAGGTGTTCTCGAACGAGTTGGAGAACTGCCATTCGAAATCCTTGAGCTCGAGGCGGTGGACGTAGGGTGCGCGGGTCGTGTAATCTTCGGGGAAGGTGAAGTCCGCCTGCTCGCGTTCGACGACGATCGTTCCCTTCTTTTGGGTGACGAACCGGTAGGCCATGCCGTCGTCGTAGAGGCGGAGCACGAGGCTGTAATCGCCGCGGAACGAGATCGTCAGTTCGTTGTAGCGGTCGCTGACGCGCGCCTTGGTGTAGAACGGGGATTCGATCGTCTCGTCCGCCGAGTGCTTCCGGATGCGGACGACCCGGGGATCGTGTCCCAGCGTTTCGCCTCCGGCGAGCGTCATGGACACGGGCGACGGGGCCAGCACGGTTCGTCCGTCGGCCTCCAGCGAGATGCGGAGGTCGGATCCGACCGTGACGGAGCCTTGCAGTTCGCCGTCGGGCGAGGAGAGCGTGTAGCTTTTCGGGGCCGCGGACGCCGCCGGGGCGCACGCGAGACCGAGCAGAAGGAGCAGCGGTTTGAAAGTCATAGGTGTGCGGGTGGATTGAAGGTTGTGTGAAATGATTTTTGTTCGTTCGGGATTTTGTCGGAATTGTTCGCTTTGGGTCTGGGCTTTGTGTGTGTAACTTTACAAAGGTAGTCGAAAAATATTTTATTTCGGGGATTGTATGGCGTTTTGTCTGAAAATTTTTCGTATGGGGAAGCCGGGCGGCGGGGGCGTCATAGCGGATCGGCGGGACCGGTCTCCGGCGGACGGCGGTCCTTTGCGGCCGGGAAAAGGGGCGTTCCGAACCGTTGCCGGCAAATTCATCCGGGCCGGAAAGCGGTGCGTTCGTAATTTTTTCCTATCTTTGAAGGCAAATTACCCGTATATTATGGATTTGATTCGTTTGCGGAGCGAGTTGCAGCGCCTTTCGGAGATCGTCGGCGGCTGGAACGCTCCGGAAGAGATAAGCGCGCTGGAGCGCGATCTGGTGCTCGAAAAATTGCGCGGTCTGTACGACGCGGTGCGTTTCGGCGGGGTTGCGGATGCGCAGCTTGCGGAGGAGCCGGCGCCGGAAGCCGCCTTTCCCATCGACCTGGGCGAGGTGCTCTCGCTCGACCCGGCTGCCGGTGCGGCCGCCGTGCCGGACGACGGACCTGACTTCGGCGGCGTGGCGGCGGAAGAGACTTCCGTTGCCGGGCTTCCGGAGATTCGGCCGGAATCCGCACCGGAGCCTGTCGTTCCCGCTCCGGAATCCGAACCGTTCGCGTCCGACTTTGTGCCGGAGACGGCGCAGTCTGCACCGTTTGCGCCCGGAATCGTTCCGGATGCGGCGTTCGTTCCTGTTCCTGAATCCGTCGCAGCACTTGATCCGGACGGCGATTCGGCCCCCGCCGTTTCTGCGGAGCCGGAAGCTGCGCCGGAGGCGGTTGTCGTGCCGGAGCCGCAGGCTGTTCCGGATCCGGTGGCGGAACCCGAGATCGCGCAGCCGTCCGCCGATTCCGTTTCCGAAGGTCCCGTTTCCGCGGACCCCGTGCCTGCAAGTTCCGGCGATGCCCCGGCGGCCGTTCGTGTTCCGGCGGATTCCGGGGAGGCGGACGCCTCGGGGGATGCCGCGGAAGGCACGTCGCATCCCGTGGCCCCGACGCTGTTCGGATTGGAGGAGGCCACCCTGCGTCACCGGCATAAGCAGCGTGTCATCATGTCGCTCTACGATACGGCGGAGCCTGCGCCGAAACCCGCCCCGCATTCCGTCGCAGGACCTGCGGCCGCAGCGGCTCCCCGTCCGGATTCGGTACGGGAGAACTCGGCGGGTGCGGCGTTTTTCGCACGTGTCTCCGCATCGGAGGCCGCGAGAGAGGCTGCGGAGCATCCGGCGGTCGAAGAGCCGGCCGGTCCGTCCGGCGGGGAGTCCGTCGCGGATTTTGCGTCGGCGGCTCCCGGAGCGGTGCTGGGCGACGTGATAAACCACGACGTGCAGACGCTGGCCGACACCATCGCCCCGCCCCGCGACATCGCCTCGGAGCTGCGGCGCAGCGAGCCGGTCACCGACCTGCACCGCGCCATCGGAATCAACGACAAGTTCCTCATGATCCGCGATCTGTTCGGCGGCGACGGGGAGGCGTTCGATGCGGCGCTCGATGCGCTCAACGGCTTCGGCGATCTGGACGACTGCATGATCTACATTGCCGAGAACTACGCTTGGAACGCCAATTCCGACGGTGCGAAACTGCTGATGGAGCTGCTGGAACGCAAATTCGCTTGACGGCATGGCAAAACTCTATATCGTGCCGACGCCGATCGGCAATCTGGACGACATCACGCTGCGCGCGGTGAACGTGCTGCGCACGGTCGATTTCATTCTGGCCGAAGATACGCGCACGACGTCGTTTCTCCTCAAACACCTCGGCATCGAGAAGAAGCTCCGGTCGCACCACAAGTTCAACGAACACGCCACGGTCGAGTTGGTCGCCGGGGAGATCGCCGCGGGGCGCGATGCGGCGCTCGTGTCGGACGCCGGGACGCCGGGCATCTCCGACCCGGGGTTCCTTCTGGTGCGCACCTGCGTCGGGGCGGGGATCGAGGTGGAGACGCTGCCCGGCGCCACGGCCTTCGTTCCGGCGCTGGTGCAGAGCGGATTTCCGTGCGACCGGTTCTGCTTCGAGGGGTTCCTGCCCCAGAAGAAGGGGCGGACGAAACACCTGCTCGCACTGGCGGAGGAGGAGCGGACGATGGTCTTCTACGAGTCGCCCTACCGCGTGGTGCGGTGTCTCGAACAGTTCGCCGAGGTGTTCGGCCCCGACCGCGCCGTTTCCGTGTCGCGCGAGCTGACCAAGAAATTCGAACAGACCGTGCGCGGGTCGGTGGCCGAGGTGCTCGGCCATTTCCGCGCGACGGAGCCGCGGGGCGAGTTCGTCATCGTCGTGGCCGGCAAACCCAAATCCCGCAATACCGATAAGTTATGAAGCGGACGGACCTGAACATCGCTCAGCGGATCTGGCTGGAGATACTCTGGCGGATGGCGCGCCTGTTCGCCGCGATGCCCTACTGGTTCAAATTCCATGTCGTCGAAAACCTGCTCTTCTTCGTGCTCTGCTACTGCCTGCGCTACCGGATGCAGGTGGTGCGGCGGAACCTGCGCAACTCCTTCCCCGAGAAGAGCGACGAGGAGCTGGCGGCGATCCGTCGCCGGTTCTACCGCACGCTGGCCGAACTGATCGTCGATACGATCGACCTGGCCCGTCTGACTCCGGACAAGGGGCGCTCCATCCTGCAGGTCGAGGGACTGGAGGAGCACCTGCGGAAGGTCGGGGGCCGCGACTGGATCGCCATGACGGCCCATTTCGGCTGTTGGGAATACTGCTCGTTCTGGGGCTTCTACGCCCCGACGCAGATCGTCGTGGCCGTCTATCATCCGCTGCGGAGCAAGGTCGCCGAGGCGTTGTACCAGCGCCTGCGCAACGGCGACTACGCCACGACCGTCTCGATGAAGGAGAGCCTGCGCTTCTATCTGCGCCACCGCGACAAGGGGTTCCGCGGCAAGAACCTCGTGATGGGGCTCATCGCCGACCAGAATCCTCCGCGCCGTCCCGACAGCCATTGGTTCCGCTTTCTCAATCAGGACACGATCTTTTTCGACGGCGGCGAGAAGCTCGCGCTGCGCTGCCGCCTGCCCGTCTATTTCGTGCGGATGGACCGCTTGCAGCGGGGACGTTACCGCATGTCGTTCGTGCCGCTTTACGACGGCGAGGAGCAGGTCGCGCCCAACGAGATCACCGAACGCTATGTCCGCGAGCTGGAGCGGGTGATCCGCGAACGGCCCGAACTTTGGATGTGGTCGCACCGCCGCTGGAAACACAAACGCATGCCGGATGCCGAACGTTGAGATCGTCATTTTGAACTGGAACGGGGAGGAGCACCTGCGCCGCTTCCTGCCGAGCGTCGTGGACGCGGCGCCCGAAGGGGTGGGCGTCGTGGTCGCCGACAACGGTTCGACGGACGGTTCCGTCGCCCTGCTCGAGCGGGAATTCCCGTCGGTCGGGGTGGTGCGCCTGGAGCGGAACTACGGCTTTGCCGGCGGGTACAACCGGGCGCTGGAGCGGATCGAAGCGGAATATTTCGTGCTGCTCAACTCCGACGTCGAGACGCCTCCGGGGTGGCTGGAGCCGCTGCTTGACTGCCTGCGCCGTCATCCCGACGTGGCGGTCGTGTCGCCCAAGCTGCTCTCGTTCCGCGACCGCGGCCGCTTCGAGTATGCGGGCGCTTCGGGCGGGTTCATCGACTTTCTGGGGTATCCTTTCTGCCGGGGGCGCATCCTGCGGAGCGTGGAGTGCGACGCGGGGCAGTACGACGATGCGCGCGACGTCTTCTGGGTGAGCGGGGCGGCTTTCTGCTGCCGTGCCGACGTGTTCCGCGCGCTGGGCGGCTTCGATGCCGACTTCTTCGCCCACATGGAGGAGATCGACCTTTGCTGGCGGATGCAACTGGCGGGCTGGCGCGTGCGGGTGGTTCCGGAGAGCCGGGTCTATCACCTCGGCGGCGGTACGCTCGCTACCGACTCTCCGGCCAAGGTCTTCTACAACCACCGCAATGACCTGGCGATGCTCTACAAGTGCGCCTCGCCGTGGCAGCGCGCCGTCGTGGCCGTCGTGCGCCCGGGGCTCGATCTGCTGGCGGCCCTGTCGTATCTGGTGCAGGGGCGTGCGGACAGTTTCCGGGCGGTGTTCCGCGCCTGGCGCGACTTCCTCGGCTGGCACGGGGAGCTGGCCCGCAAGCGGCGCGCGATCCGGGCGTCCCGCAGGGGATCGGCCGCCGCGAATATCTACCGCGGGTCGGTTCTTCTGCGCTATCTGCTGGGACGCCGGACCTTCGGCCGGCTGATGTGATTGCCCGGGTGCGGGATGCTGCCGCCCTGCGGCGGGCCGGGATCGTTTCCGGAGACGGGCCTGCACAAGGAATACGGAATGGCGGCGATCCTTTCGGGTCGCCGCCATTCCGGTTTTTCGGGTCGCGGTGGGGCTACCTGTTGATCTTGGCCCACGAATCCTTGAGCGTCACCGTGCGGTTGAAGACGAGATGCTCGGGCGTCGAATCGGTGTCGGGGCAGAAGTAGCCCACGCGTTCGAACTGCACGGCCTCTCCCACGGGGACCTCGCGCAGCGAAGGTTCCAGATAGCCCGTGATCCGGACCATCGACTCGGGGTTGAGGTTGTCCTCCCAGGTCTGCCCTTCGTCCACGTCGTCGGGGTCCTCCTTCGTGAAGAGCGGGTTGAAGAGCCGGATTTCGGCCTCCACGGCATCTTTGGCCGACACCCAGTGGATGACGCCTTTCACGCGGCGGCCGTCGCTCGACGAACCTCCGCCCGACATCGGGTCGTAGGTGCAGCGCAGTTCGGTGATGTTGCCCGCGTCGTCCTTGACGACCTCCTCGCACTTGATGAGGTACGAATAGCGCAGGCGCACCTCGCCGCCCGGCGAGAGGCGGAAGAACTTCTTGGGCGGATTCTCCATGAAGTCGTCGCGTTCGATCCAGATGACCTTCGAGAAGGGGACCTGCCGCGTGCCGGCCGTCTCGTCCTCGGGGTTGTTTACGGCGGTGAACAGCTCGGTCTGGCCGTCGGGGTAGTTGGTGATCGTCACCTTCAGCGGATTGAGCACGGCCATGCGGCGCTGTGCGACCTTGTTGAGGTCCTCGCGCACGCAGTACTCCAGTTTTCCCAGGTCGATCACGTTGTCGCGCTTGGCCACGCCCACCATTTCGGCGAAGTTGCGCACCGAGGCCGGCGTGTAGCCCTTGCGGCGCAGGGCGCAGATCGTCGGCATGCGGGGGTCGTCCCAGCCCATCACGGCGCCTTCCTGCACCAGCTTGAGCAGTTTGCGCTTCGACATCATCGTATAGGTGAGGTTCAGCCGTGCGAATTCGTACTGGTGCGACGGGTAGATGTCCAGCGCCCGGATGAACCAGTCGTAGAGCGGGCGGTGGACGTCGAATTCGAGCGTGCAGATCGAGTGGGTGATCCGCTCGATCGAGTCGCTCTGTCCGTGGGCGTAGTCGTACATCGGGTAGATGCACCACTTGTCGCCCGTGCGGTGGTGTTCGGCGTGGATGATGCGGTACATGATCGGGTCGCGGAAGAGCATGTTCGGATGGGCCATGTCGATCTTCGCGCGCAGCACCTTCGCGCCGTCGGGGAATTCGCCGTTCTTCATACGCTCGAACAGGTCGAGGTTCTCCTCGACCGACCGGTCGCGCCACGGCGAGGGCGTACCCGGCACGGAGACCGTGCCGCGGTTTTCGCGGATCTCCTCCTGCGTCTGATCGTCCACGTAGGCCAGTCCCTTGCGGATCAGTTCGACGGCCCATGCGTAGAGCTGGTCGAAGTAATCCGAGGCGTAGTGCTCCTCGGCCCACTGGAATCCGAGCCACTGGATGTCGCGCTTGATCGAATCGACGTACTCCACGTCCTCCTTGACGGGGTTCGTGTCGTCGAAGCGCAGGTTGCATCGTCCGCCGTATTTCTTCGCCAGGCCGAAGTTGATGCAGATGCTCTTGGCGTGCCCGATATGCAGGTAGCCGTTCGGCTCGGGCGGGAAACGGGTCTGTACGCGTTTCTCGCCCCGGGCGATCGACTCTTCGATGATCTCTTCGAGGAAGTTCAGCGACTTCTCGCGGGTTTCGTTGGTTTCGCTTGTCATATATCGATATTGCGGTTTTGTGTTGTCGTTCCGGGACCCGGGTCTCTCGGCCGGTCCGGCGTGCGGTCTCTCCCGGGAGGGAGGGCCGGATGCGGCGTGCGGGTCAGTTTCTCTTTCTGCCGATGTCGAACAGCTTCTGGATGTCCACCGAGAGTTTGACCATCTGCTGCGTGCCCGTGCCCGTGCCGTCGTAGTGGAAGACCATGCCCGCTTCGACGTGCATCGTGTCGTCGAAGAACTTGCGGTCGTAGCCGATCCACGTGCGGTTGTAGATATGTTCGGTCGTGGAATAGAACCGCTCCCCGGCGTACAGCCCTTCGGGGCCGTAATACTGCCACAGGGGCTGCAGGTTTTCGCCCAGATAGAGGTTGTTCTCGATCTTCACGCCCCAGCGGGTGATCCGCAGGTCGATCTGTCCGCCGCACGGTTTTTTCCAGTCGTGGTCCACGCTGCGGGCGCGCTGCGGGGCGAAGAGCAGTCCGGCCCGGACGTCGAAGTCGAAGAAGGCGTCGAACTCCCAGCCGGCATAGGGATTCACGATCAGGTTGTCCGTCACGTTCTCGTCGAGTTTCGAGCCGGCGAAGTGGAACATCGAGAAGGCGTATCCGAAATAGAATCCGCCGTCGAGCGTGTAGCGTCCGGCCGAGAGGATGCGGAACATTTCGCGCGACTCCTCGGAGTACATGCCCTCCCAGTCGATAGCCATCTCCACGTAGGTCTTTTCGCGCTGCGTCGAGACGTAGCGGCCCAAAAAGCCCGACAGGCGGTTGTGGTAGAACGCCACCGAGTCGCTGACGAGGGCAGGGGAGTAGTCGCCCATCAGCTCCTTGCGGTCGAAGATACCCGCCGCGGCCCGCACGTTCTCGGTCGAGAAGCGGTAATACATCAGCGGTTTGACGTCGCTCAGAAACGGTTCGCGCGCGCCGTTGTGCTGGCCGAAGTTCTGTAGCATGTCCACGCCGAATACGAGGCGGTTCTTCTCCTGCCATTCGACGCCCACACGGGGCGTGAGGCGGGCGCTGAAGAGCGTCTGCGACTGGTTGAAGTCGTTGTTGGCGTATTCGCGGTTGTCGAAGCGCGTGGCGAAGTCGGCGCCGACGAGGATTTTCTGCGCGCGGAGCCCCCCCCCGGAAAGGCACAGGGCCACGACGAGCGGCAAGAGTTTTCGGATGTGCATAATTTCTTTGCGTTGAGGCCCCAAAATTAGACAAAATATTTTTTATTTGACTACTTTTGACCCCGAAATCATTCATGAAAACCGGGAATGCGTAAAATAACCAACGAGGAGCTGGGCCGCCCGTCGGCCGCCGAATTCGCCGCGATGGAGAAGATGCCCGTCGCGGTGGTGCTCGACAACGTCCGTTCGCTGCAAAACGTGGGGGCCTTTTTCCGCACGTGCGACGCCTTCGCCGCGGAGCGCATCTGCCTGTGCGGCATCACGGCCACGCCGCCCAACCGCGATATCCACAAGACGGCGCTGGGCGCCGAACTGACCGTCGCGTGGAGCTATCACCCCTCCACGGCGGAGTGTCTCGACCGTCTGCGGGCCGCGGGCTGCACGATCCTTGCCGTCGAGCAGGTCGAGGGGGCCGCGATGCTCGACGACTTCCGTCCCGAGCCGGGCGTGCGGTATGCGCTCGTCTTCGGCAACGAGGTCGAGGGCGTGGGGCAGGAGGCGGTCGATCGCTGCGACGGGGCCATCGAGATTCCGCAGGCCGGGACGAAGCATTCGCTCAACGTCTCGGTGTCGGGCGGAGTCGTGCTGTGGAGTTTTTTCCGCCGGATCGGCCCGCGGAGAGGAGGGCATCGGGCGGAGCGCATCCCGGGCGGGGCGAAATAAATTTTGCGTTGTGCCCGCCTTGCGTTATCTTTGCCGCACCTGAAATTTAAATTCTGAAGAAGAAATGTCCGTAGAAAGCAGCCTCCGGGCGGTGACGACCTACCGTCTGACGGAGATGAAACAGCGCGGCGAGAAGATCGCCATGCTCACCTCGTACGATTATTCGATGGCCCGGATCGTCGATGCCGCCGGCGTGGACGTGATCCTCGTGGGCGATTCGGCGGCCAATGTCATGGCCGGTTACGAGACGACGCTTCCCATCACGCTCGACATGATGATCTACCATGCCCGTTCGGTGGTGCGGGCCGTCAGCCGCGCGCTGGTGGTGGTCGATCTTCCCTTCGGCGCCTATCAGGGCAATTCGAAAGTGGCGCTCGACTCGGCCGTGCGCATCATGAAGGAGACCGAGGCCGACGCCGTGAAGATGGAGGGCGGCGAGGAGATTCTCGAATCGGTGCAGCGCATCCTCTCGGCCGGCATTCCCGTCATGGGGCATCTCGGGCTCACGCCGCAGTCGATCCACAAGTTCGGAACCTATACGGTCCGCGCGAAGGAGGAGGCCGAGGCCGCGAAACTCGTGCGCGACGCGCATCTGCTGAGCGACGCGGGGTGTTTCGCCGTCGTGCTCGAGAAGATTCCCGCGGCGCTGGCCGGGCGTGTCACGCGCGAAATTTCCGCGCCGACGATCGGCATCGGGGCCGGCGGCGCATGCGACGGACAGGTGCTGGTGATTCACGACATGCTGGGAATCAACAAGGGCTTCTCGCCGCGGTTCCTGCGCCGTTACGCCGACCTGCATACGGTGATGACCGATGCGGTGGGGCGGTACGTCGCCGATGTCAAGTCGCAGGACTTTCCCAACGAGCAGGAGCAGTATTGACCGGTGCCTCCGTGCACGGGCTCGGAAGGGGACTTCGCCTTTTCGGCGGAGTCCCCTTTGCCGTTTCACGGATTTTCGCTACTTTTATCGACGAATCCAAAACTTCGTTGCAGATGAAACGCCTCCTTCTTTTGTTTTTTTGTTTCCTGTTCGCCGGTGCCGTCCATGCGGCCGATTACCGCTTCGAACGCGACATCCTCTACCGTACGGATGCCTCCGGCGACTATGCGCGTCGGATGTGCCGCCTCGACGTGGCCTGCCCTCCCGATGCGGAGGATGCGCCGGTGGTGGTGTGGTTCCACGGCGGCGGTCTCACGGGCGGCAAGCGCGCCGTGCCGGAGGGGCTGATGAAGAAGGGGTTCGTGGTCGTGGGCGTCGGGTATCGGCTGATCCCGCACGTCGGGACGCTCGACATCGTGGACGATGCCGCGGCGGCCGTGGCGTGGGTCTTCGACCATATCGCCGACTACGGCGGCAGCCCTTCGAAAATCTATATCGCGGGGCACTCCGCGGGCGGTTATCTGGTCAATATGGTGGGGTTGGACCGTTCGCGGCTGGCGCGCTACGGCAAGGAGGCCGATTCGCTGGCGGGCATCATCCCTTTCAGCGGTCATGCCATTACGCATTTCGCCGCGCGCAAGGCATTGGGTATGTCCGCGTTGCAGCCGCTCGTCGACGACACTGCGCCGCTCTATTACGTGCGGCCCGACTGTGCGCCGATGCTGATTCTTTCGGGCGACCGTGAGTTGGAGATGAACGGCCGCTACGAGGAGACGGCCTATTTCTGGCGGATGATGCGGCTCGTTGGGCACGAGGACGTGACGCTCTGCGAGTTCGACGGTTATGACCACGGCAATATGCCCGCGGCGGGTTATCCCGTCGCCGTGCGCTTCATCTGCCGGTTGGAGGGGATCGAGTAGCAGAGCCGTCGGCGTACCTCCGCCGGTCGTGCGGATTCGTTCGTTTGCATGCTCCTTTTCTCGCCTCGGCATAGCCCGAACTTCGTTCGGCTCTGCGCTCGGCTTGACGAAATGGTTCCGATAGAATACGTCCGGATTTCTCAGTGAGAAATCCGGACGTCGTGTCGAAGGCGGGCGTGTCGACGGATCGGGGCCGCCGTTCTCGCCTGCCCGGATTTTACAGTTCGTCGGGCATTGGGACGGGCTTTCCCGTCGCACGCACCGTCGGCATCGGGGCCTTCCAGGCGCGCAGCCGGTCGCCCAGCGCCTTCGCCAGTTCGGCGACCCGTTCGGGGTGGCTCGCCGCGAGGTCGTTGCGTTCGCCGATATCGTCGCGCAGATTGTAGAGTTCCAGCTCGCCCGTGTGCATCCTGTAAACGAGTTTCCAGTCGCCTTTGCGGACGGCGCTCATGAAATCGATGTCGTCCTGATCCTCCACGCGGTATTGATGCGGATAATGGAAGATCAGTTCGCGTTCGGGATCGACGCCCGACACCGACGCGGGGACGACGAAGGCGTTGGCCTCCTTCTGCGTGGCGATTTCTCCGCGTTTCTGCGCTTTGGCCACCATCTTCGAACCTGCGGTGATGAGCCTCGCCAGGCTCAGACCGTCGCACTCCTGCACGGTTTCGTAATGTTTCACGCCCGCCATTTCGAGAATCGTCGGGAAGATGTCCTCGTTGATGACCGGCGTGTTGAGGCGCGTTCCTTCCGCCGCCTTTCCCGGCCAGCGGAATATCAGCGGCACGCGGATGCCGCCTTCGTAGACGGAGGCTTTACCCTCGCGCAGCGGCAGGTTTTGCGTGTGGGGCTCTCCGCCCTTGTCCTGTCCCAAGCAGTGACCGCCGTTGTCCGACATGAAGAGGATGATCGTGTCGTCGGCGATCCCTTTGGCTTCGAGGTAGTCGAGTACGTCGCCCAGGCTTTTGTCCATTCCCTCGACCATCGAGGCGTAACGGGCCTGCTGTTCGTCCATTCCCGCGTCGAGGTATTTTCGGATGAACCGTTCGTCGCGCTGAATGGGTGTGTGGTTGGAGTAGTGGGCGAAGTAGAGGTAGAAGGGTTGTTTGCGGCGGATCGGGTCTTCCAGCGTTTTCAGCGCTTCGAGCGTCAACGCCTCGGTCAGATGGATTCCCGAGCCGTAATACTGCGACATGTTCTGCACCGAGGCGTAGGTACCTCGTTTGGGGAGGTTGCCGAAGTGTTCTTCGGGCAGATAACTCTGGGGGTGGCCGTTGCCCGAACCGGCGATGTTGACCGTGAATCCCATGTTGTAGGGGTTTGAGCCCGGTGTGCCGGTCGGTGCCCAGTGCGCTTTGCCGACGTGGATGGTGTGGTAGCCTGCGTCGCGGAGAATCTCCACCATCGGCGTGGCGTAGAGCGTGCGGTTCAGGCCGTAGGCGATGCTGTCGGCCTCGTTGCGGAAGGAGGCGGGGCACAGCGCGTTGTAGTTCCATTCGGGGTGCGCGAAGATATCGTCTTCGTTGGCGTTCGTCGTGCCGGGCCGGCCGCCGATCGCGTCGGGGCAGGTGTCTTTATATAAGGAGCAGTACGACGTGATGCCCATGTGCGCGGCGTTCATGCCCGTCATCATGCTGGTTCGTGTCGGGGTCGATACGGGACAGGCGTAGGCGTTGGTCATCATGACGCCCGTGCGGGCCAGTCGTTCCATATTGGGCGTATGGAATCTGAGGTTGTTGGGGTAGGTCTCTTCGCCGAAGGGGAGCGAGGTCTCCGTCCAGCCGAAATCGTCCACCAGGAAGAAGATGATGTTCGGGCGTTGGCCGGCGTTCGCGCTTTGCGCCATTGCGAGCGGGGCGAGTGCCGCCAGACTACATACGGTTTTGTTGACAGGTTTCATGTAAAACGTTTTAGTTGGTATGGCAAAAATAATATTATTTTTCGGTTCTGAAAATGAATCTACTTAAATTTCTATATTTTCTATTCGAATTATCGGTATTTAAAACGTTTTATAAATGTCCGTGAATTCGAATCTGCCGTGGACAAACGAAAATTCCGCCCTGGATAGGGCGGAATCGTGTTTGCGGACGGTTCATCGGATGAATGCAAAAGTGCCCGTGTCGGGCGCTTCTGCCGTTCATTCGCGGTCGGTGAGCAGCAGCGGGACCAACAGGTAAATCCCAAGCACCAGAATCCCCAATGCGCGGATCGTCCGGCAGCGCCGCTTTTTCATGCTGTATACGGCCCAACCGGCAGCCAGCAGGGTGTTCAGTCCGAGGGCCAGGTACGAGAAGTCGCATAACCGCGGCTTGATGTATTTGTCGGACGACGCGGTGAAGACCAGCCGAAACGGGAAAAGATATTTTCGGGTCTGTTCCCATTTCGGAGCGGGGAAATCGGTTTCGTGCTCCGCAGCAAGGGAATAGTCGCGGGCATTGAGGGCCGTGAGGCGTTCGAAGCCCTGCCGTTCGGTGATCGCCGTCCAATAAAAACAGTCGCCTACGACGATCAGACGTTCGCGTCGGAGATCGACGGGATGCAGCGGCAGGCAGTGCAGGGAGTAATCCGCTTCGAGCGCATGGATGCCGCCGCGGTCGTCTCCGAGGAATCCCAGCAGTCGTTTGTCGGGGAACTCCGTGACGAAAGCGTGCGTGAATGTCACTGAATCGGGCCGTTCGATGCGGCGGACGAACGGCCGGCCGCAGAGCTGTTTCATCTGGAACGGCGTTCCGGTCGCGTCGAGCAACAGGTAGCCGTTGTCGTAATGTTTGTAGGTCGAAGCGTTTCCCGCGATACGGCGGGCGGGAAAGACGAATCCCTTCTTCTTCATCACGCGATCGAAACGTTCGCTCTTTTCGGCATCGATCCGGTTGTCGGCCATTTTCACGAATTCGATTCCCCGCTCCGTGATGCGGAATACGTCGTCGGGCGTTCGGAATCCTTCGCGGCCCGGAGCCGATTCGAGCAGTTGGTAGAGTCCGATCTGCGGACGGTTCAATTCCGAGGGCGACGCACGGAAGACGAAATTGCTGAGTTCGACCTCGCGGGCGTCGAAGGGGATGCCGTCGATGCGTTCGGGCAAACGGCCCTCTTCGGCCAGCCGGCGGGTGAAGACGGTGGGCATGATGCTGTCGAACTGCCGTTCGGTATAGGGATTTCCTGCCGGATCGTAGCCTGCCGCGTCGTCGTGCCCCTCGAATGAAAAGGTCGCGAAGTCGTGCGTCACGCAACTGTAAAGCGTCAGCGGAGATTCCTGCGGCTCGGAGCAGACGAAGGCATAGCACCACGGCAGCGCCCACGCCAGCAGCGCTGCGGCCAGCAGGACGATGATCGTTTTAATCGTTTTCATGCTTCGGTACGGGTTTTAGTCTTGGCATCCCCGCCGGAAGCGGAGCGTCGAGTGGAGCGGAAAGAAGAGCGCGCAGAGCACGACGGCGGCGATCCACGGCAGCAGGGGGGCGCAGACGCGCAGCGCATCGCTCGAAAAGAGCAGCCGCATGACGCCTGCGGCGATCAGCGCGTCGAACAGACGCTGCCGCCATGTGGGTTCGATGCATATCCACGCCGCGAACAGATAACCCGCGAAACCGGCTGCATACCACGGTAACGTCGTCGATACGACGGCATGCACCAGTTCCGGTGCCATGAGGTGCCGCAGATAGAGACCGATCGCGAGCAGTTGCACGGCGAAAAGCATTGTCAGCAGCACGAGGCCGTAACCGAGCATTCCCAGCATCATCGCTCGGCGCGAGTCGGGCAGATGCAGCGTGAGTTTCAGCCGTTTCTGTGTGATTTCGGGAAGAAACTGGGCCAATCCCAGCCCTGCGCCTACGAGCGCGGGCAGGTATTTGAGCGGGTCGACCAGCACGTCGCCCCGGTCGAGGACGGCCAGCCAGACCGAGGCCGCGCCGTTGAAGGCGTACATGCGGCCGATGCGCAACAGGGCATAGGCCGTGAATCCGGCCAGTATTGCGGTCGCCAGCGGATAGAACCGCCTGATCTTGATTCGCTCCTTGTAGAAAATCGCTTTGTTCATGTCGTTGTCAGTACTTGCCGGTGAGACCGATAAAGGCGTCTTCGAGGTTCAGCGCGTCGCTTCGCAGGGTATCGCAGGCGATGCCCGCCTGCCGGAGTCGGGCGGCCACCTCGGCCTCCGTTTCGAACGAATAGAATTCGGCGCGCCCTCCGATCGCCGTCGGGCGGTGGAATTCGGGCGCTTCCGGAAGCGCGGCACCCTCGGCGATCGCGAGTTCGTAACGGCGGAAGCGACCGAGCAGATCGCCTGCGGGCATCTGCACGAGGATACGTCCGTAATCCATGACGATGCAGTCGTCGATGAGTTTCTCCATGTCCTGGATGATATGCGACGTGAGGAATACGGTCGTGCCGCGGCTGCGGGCATAGTCGCGCAGGTACTCCACGAACAGTCGGCGGTAACCCGGGTCGAGTCCCATCGAGAAATCGTCGAGGATCATCAGATCGGCGTTCTGCGCCAAAATCAACCCCAGAGCTACCTGTGACCGCTGCCCGCACGACATGCGCGCGATCCGTTGTCCGGGTGCGACGGCCAGCAGCTCCATCAGTCCGTAGTAGGCCCGGGCGTCCCAACGGGGGTAGTATTGCGAATAGAAGCGTTCGATCTCCCGGATCGTCATGAAGGCGTACTGGACGTGTCCTTCGAGCAACAGCGCAATGCGGGCGCGCGTTTGGGGCCTCATCGTGCGGATGTTCTCTCCGAAGATCAGACATTCGCCTGCGACGGGTTCGAGATAACCGTTCAGGATGTTGATGGTCGTCGTCTTGCCCGTACCGTTTTTACCCAAAAGCCCGAGGATCCGCCCGTGCGGAACCTCGAAGCTCAGGTTTTCGTAGATCAGTCGCTCGCCGTACCGGTGGGTCAGATTGCGACATTCGATGACCGGATCCGGCATGATCTATCGGATGAATTTGCTCAGAATCGAGTTGCTTTTCGCCACCCGCTCGTCGTTTTCCTTGCCGTTTCCCTTGTAGATCAGTCTTCTGACGGTGCCGCCTACCTTGTGGTCTTCGAAGAGTTTTTCGGCCGACGAATTGTCCGAGATGTCGTAGATGAACAGCGAGGCTTTCATCTCTCCCGTTTCGGCGGTGTCTTCGGCGGCGATGTAGAGCGTGTCGACGTCGTAGGGGTTGAAGACGAGCTGTTTTACCTCGAAGTTGTCGCCCAGCGAAATATAGGGTTCCGTATCGAAATTGTTACCGTCGTAATTGAAGCGGTAGATGTCGCCGCCCTTCGAGTAGTAGAGGATCGGTTTGGCGGGATTGGCCGTCGTCGCCGAGGTCGGCAGAATGTTGCCGGTAGCGTCCTGCTCGGTGAGCACCTCTTCTGTGGTCGTGAGGTTTTCGGGGGTGAAGCGGTAAATCTTGGTCGAGGAGCCCTGTTTGCCTACGAGAATGACGTTCATGGGTTCGTAGCGGTGATCTCCGCCCTCCTCGTCGCGGTAGATGCCGTCGCAGGGGATCAGGTTCATCGGTTCGACGTTGCAGGCTTTCGTCCCTTCGGTCACCATGCCCAATACGCCCGATATGTAGACCATCTTCTGACTGGCCGTGTTGTAATACACGCGCGTCATGTCGGTGTCTACCAGCGAGCAGGCCATATCGGCGAACTGTGCGCCTTCGGGCATCTCTTCCATGGTGGAGGTGATGAAATTGCGATCCGCGGCCATGATGTACTCGCGGCCGCCGCCGAGCCAGTAGAGTTCGCCTTCCCACAGACTGTTCTGGACGCCGTAGGGGTAAATGACGTAGTTGGGATGGAACTCGCCCTCGCCGTTGTAGGTGATTTCGGTCTTGACCTTCATGTCGTTCGTATTGAGTACGTAGACCTTGGTCGGATTGCCCGAGCTGAGGATGATTTCCGTATCTTGATCTTTGATGGAGTTGCCCAGATTGGTCAGGCCTTCGCCTTTCCAGCAGAGCGCCAGCGCCTCCTTGCCCAGCGAAAGGGTGGGATTGTTGTCCTTGAAAGCGTAGGGGCTGGCGGGCGTCGCCATGATGTCGAGTCGCTTGAAGGTGAGCATCGCTCCGTCGCCCGTCTGGCTCAGCAGCAAAAGTCCCTTGTCGTAGGGCGAGGTGACGCTCAGCTTGAACTCCGCGATCTTGGCGCCCGTCGAGCTGCTGGCCTTGAAATAGCAGTTGACGTCGTTGAGCAGTTCGTCGCACTTGAACGAGAGGTTCCTCTCGGTGCTGACCGTTTCGTAATCGATGCTCCATTCGTAGCTGATCGATTCGTTTTCATTCGAGAGTTCGATGTCGGGTGTGATTTCGAGATACTCGTGCAGTCCGAGGACATAGTTCGTTTCGATGCCCGACACCTTCTCGACGTCGGTCGGTACGACCGGCTGGTCTTCGGGGTCGTCCGAGCAGGATACAAAACCCGCGCCTGCGAGGGCGGCGGTCAGAAAAAGCGAAAAAAATCTTTTCATAAGCGTTATTTTAAATTGGGTTGAACATTGGTCGGATCGTTCGGGGCGGGGTCAGACGGGCCACTCCACATCGGGGAAAGTGACCCCGTAGACGGGATTCTCCTCGAAATAGAGTTTCACCTCCTTGAAGACGCGCAGGATGGCGTATTTGTTCTCCTCGATGTCTTCCTTCGTGATGGGGCTGCCCCACAGTTCGATGAATTTCTGATATTTGCGCACGTTGTATTCACCGAGCCAGTGCGATAGTTCCGTCCACCAGTCGGGCTGGTCGAGCCGGTTGGTGAAGCAGACCGACACGGCGCGGCCTTCGATGACACCGAGACGGAAATCCTCCGTTTCGACGAGTTCCAGCCGCAGCGTGTAGACCGTCTCGTCTTCGAGTTCGAGCCGGTGGACGCGCACGGGAATCGTCGTCGACGAAGCCCCGGCGGGAATCGTGCGCGTTTCTTCGAGGGCGTCGTAATGCTGTCCGGCCTGCGCCGTCGTGCGCAGCGGGTCGATGCGGATGCGGTAGCCGCGGTCGTGCGACACGGGCGATCCGACGATCTCGACGCCTACTTCCATCATCTTTTCCGTGACCGAGAAGGGCTCCTTGCCGAAGGAGAAGTAGAGCGAATCGGTCGTGAAGTCGATCAGTTCGTCGCCCTGGTAGGGGAAGCTCTCCTTATAGTCGCAACCCGCCGCTGCGAGCAGCGCGGCCACCGGAACGAGGTATCTTAGCGTACGGCGTTTCATCTTGTATTCGGTTCAGTCGATGCCCGCCGATTCCTCGCTTTCGGGGAGCGGCAGCAGGTAGGTGTCGTCGGTGGCGGGGTGCTCCTTGCCGTTCACGCCCTCCATCGGCAGGTTGAAACGTTTGTAGGTGGCGAAAATCTGACCTTCGCCCCAGAACTCCTTCATGATCTCGTTGAGAAGCTCTTCGCGGAAGCTCGCTGGCGTGGCGATGTCGGCCGCCTCGATCGGGTGCAGGCCGCGTGCCGTCACCACGGTATTCAGATATTCGAGCGCAGCGGCCGGATCGCGGTCGTAGACCGATTCGGCCAGAATGTAGTACAGCTCGGGCAGACGCACCAGATTCGGCCCCGGGATGCGCCCCGAAGGGACGATCTGCTCCTCGTCGTAGTATTTGTCGTAGAACTTGGTGAGCAACACCACCGAGTGCTCCCATTTGGTGCGGGTGAAATAGCTCTGGTAACGGTAGTCGTTGTTGGTCGACGTGAACGACGACACGCGGAAGATCGTCTGGTAGTTGTCGCGTACCATGTCGAGTTCGTCGGTGAGCCGCGTGGGGTAGAGCCGGCTGCGGACGTCGAGATACATGTCGGGAGCGTGCAGTCCCCAGATGCACTCCGTGCGTGCCGTATAACCCAGAAAGAGGTTCTTGATCTGCTCCTCGCGAATGAAGGCGAACGGTCCTTTCAGCGCTTCGAGGGCGTAGCGTTCGGCCGTTTCGTGGTCGCCGCCCCAGTTGCAGACGCGCGCCAGCAGTGCGGCGGCGGCGTATTGCGAGACGTAGAGCTCCTCGGGCGTGCGCCCCGAAGCCGGCTGCGCATCCCGCAGCAGTCCGTAGGCCTCCGTCAGGTCGGCGACGATGCGTTCGTAGACCTCGCGCACCGTGCTCCGTTCGACAGGGGAGATCGAGAAATGCTCGACGTAGGGGATCGCCTGCTCGTCGCCGCGTTCGATGTTGGGCGCGAAGAGTCTGAGCAGGTCGAAATGCAGGAAGGCGCGCACGGTCAGCGCTTCGCCGCGGATGCGCGGCAGAATTGCGAAGTCGTGTCCGGAGATGTTGTCCAGCACGCTGTTGGCCGAGGCGATCGTGTTGTAGGCTTTCGACCAGATGGCGTCGATCTGCGGGCGCACGTCTTCGTCGCGGTAGCGCAGGTCGAAGGTCTTGGTCAGCGTCGTCTCGTTGGCTTCGTAGTCGTTGTAGTAGAGTTGCGCGATTTCGTCGACGAATCCGAACGAGAGCTGTTCGCCGTAGAGGTCGGCGTCGGCCATCGAGGCGTAGACGCCGTTCATGGCGTCGATGAATCCCTGTTCGTTCTCGAACATCTTGTCGCGGTTGACGATTCCCGGCGTGTCGATGTCCAGAAAATCGCAGGCGGCGAGAGTCGTCATTACCAGCAGTGCGGTTATGCGGATCGGGATGCGTTCCATCGGATCAGAGATTTACGGTCAGCGACGCCTGAAAGACGCGGGCGAACGGATAGTCCAGTCCGCGTTCGCGGCGGATCGTCGAGATGTTGAACAGGTCGCCCGTCGAGGCGGAGATGCGGACGCGCCGCAGATGCAGCCGGCGGCAGAAGGCGTCCGGCAGCGTGTAGGAGAGTTTGAGCGACGAGCCTTCGAGCGCATACTCCGTGGCCACGAAACGGTCGGTCGGAGGCGTCGTTTCGCGGTTGGCGATGTTCTTGTAACGCGCCTTGTCGCCCGGAGCCTTCCAGCGGTCGTAGAATACTCGCCGGTCGGCGTTGGAGGTCGGGGAGGCGCCCTCGACCTTCGTGGCGAGGGTCTGGTTGTAGATGCTCGCGCCGAGCCGGTAGGCGAAATTCATCGAGAGGTCGAACGAGCGCCAGCTCATCGAGAGTCCGAACGATCCCTGTACGGCGGGGGTCGTGTCGCCCGCGACGTACTTGTCGCGGTAGTCGTATTCGTAGGTGGGATTGCCGTCGCGGTCGATGAAGACCTCCTTGCCGTTGGCCGGATTGATTCCCGCCGAGCGCATCACTTTGAGTGCCGTCATCGACTCGCCTTCTTCGTAGAAGGCGGCCGGAAGCGACGAGGTGGCGTTGGCTTCGTTCTCGGCGTTCTTGTTTTTCAGGTAGTCGCTGATCTCGACGATCCGGTTGCGGTTGTGGCTCAGATTGAGGAAGAGGTTCAGATTCGTGTGTTTGCGTTGCAGCACGTTCCCGCGCAGCGACAGTTCGATACCGCTGTTGCGGATCTTGCCGAGGTTCTCCTTGGCGCTCGTGAATCCGATATGCGCCGGTTTGGAAATGTCCATCACCAGATCGTTGGTCGTGTCGTAGTAGACGTCGACGCTGCCGTTGAGGCGGTCGCGCCACAGTCCGAAATCGAGGCCGAGATTGCGTTTGAGACTGCGTTCCCATTTCAGACGGGGGTTGACCATCGAGACGGGCACGGCGCCGATTCCGCCGTTGTATTGGAGCGAGGAGCTGTATTGGTAGGCCAGCTGCGCCTGATAAGGGCTGAATCCGGCGTTGCCGACGTAACCCATGCTCATGCGCAGTTTGAGCAGCGAGACGGCGCTCCCTTTGAGGAACCTTTCCTTGTGAAGGTTCCAGCCGAGCCCCAGCGATCCGAAGGGGGCGTACTTGTTGTCGGCGCCGAATTTCGAGGAGCCCTCGTAACGGAACGAGAGATCGATGAAATAGCGGTTGTGCCAGATGTAGTTGGCGTTGACGTAGAATCCGAGCATACGCGAACGGTCTTCGCTGCCGCCCGGGCGGCTTTCGGCGTATCCCGTGGCCATCGAGGGATGTTCGAGTTTGTCCGAAAGGATGCCCAGCGCCGAGAAAGAGTGGCTTTCTGAACGGGTCGATTCGATGTTGAATCCAGCCGTGAGGCTGAGCAGGTCGGAGGCGTCTCCTCCTCGCCGGTTCCACGCTTTGTTGTAGACGGCGAAGGCGTTTCCCGACAGGTTGTGCGTCGTGCCGTTGGAGACGTCGAAACTGCCCTTCTTGTTCGCGTCGATCGTGTTGTTGAACTGTTGCGAGAGGGGCGAGCAGAAGGTCTCGCCTTCGCTCTTGGTCTGGGTGTACGACAGCGACGCTTCGACGCGCAGCCCTTTGAGAATGTTCCAGCGCACGCGGAACGTGTCGATGAAACTGCCCGACGTGTTGCGGATGTAGCTGCTCAGCGACTTTTCGTAGAGCGGATTGGCCGTATTGAACGAGAGGACGCTGTTGAGCGAACCGTCGTCGTTGTAGGGGCGATCGTAGGGATTGAGCGACACGTAGTCCGAGAAGCTTCCGTAGGGCACGTCGTTCGAATCGCTCTGCGTGAGCGAAGCGATGTTTTGGAAGAAGAGCTTGTTCATGTCGCCGTAGGTGAGGTTGATGCGCAGCGACGCCGTCTGCTTGTCCGACTCGTCCATCACGCCCGTCGTGGAGTTGTAGCTGCCCGACACGTTGTAACGGAAATCTTGGCTGCCGCCCGAGAGCATCAGATTATGGATGTGGTTGAATCCCGTGCGCAGCGCCATTCGCTTCCAGTCGGTGTTGACGCCGGCGTTGACCCGGTCGAGTTTTTCGTAGTAGGATTTCTGGTTGGTGACGTCGGTGTTGTTGCTGCCCGTGAAATCGCCGTAGACGCCGGCCTGACGTTCGTATTCGAGCTTTTCGCGGGCGTTGAGCAGCCGGTAGTCCGACAAATCGGGGATGCTGACCTGGAAATTGCCCGAATAGTTGACTTGGAGCCTGCCGGCTTGCGTAGGGCGGGTGGTGATGACCACCACGCCGTTGGCCGCCTTCGAACCGTAGAACGAGGTGGCCGAAGCGTCTTTGAGCACCGAGATCGACTCGATGTCGTCCGAGGGCATGTCGAAGACGTAGGAGATGTCCACCTCCGTGCCGTCGAGGATGAAGAGCGGGACGTTGGTCTGGTCGCCTTCGATGAAACTGCTTCGTCCGCGGAGCACCATGTCGGGAATCTTGTTGGGATCCGAACCGTTGGCGATATCGTCGAAGATCTCGAAGCCGGGCGTTTGGAGTTGAATGATGTTCAGCACGTTGGTGTGTACCATGTTCTCGATCTCCTGCCGCTGGATGACATGCGTGGCGCCCGTGTAACTCTCCCGTTTCTTGTCGACGAATCCCGTCACCACGACCTCTCCGACGTCGGACGGCGCCTCTCTCAGGCGGATGTCGTAGTCGGTGCGTCCCGGAACGAGTTTGACCGTCTCGTTGCGATATCCCAGCATCGAGACGCGCAGCGTCGCGGCTTTCGTCGGGCAGTTGAATGCGAAACGTCCGTCCGCCCCGACCGCAGCGCCGTGGGGACGGCCGCCTGCGTCGTAAGCCACGACGTTGGCTCCGACGACGGGCTCTCCCGTGGCGTAGTCCGTCACGCTGCCCGCTATGCGGAACGTTCCTGCGGATTGCTGCCCGAATGCGGCGATCGTTGCGAAGAGCGGCAGAAACGTTGCGAGGCGGGTTAGAAAAGTTATGTGAGGTCGAAGCGACATATCGTTTTTCGGTACGCGGAGGGGCTGTGGCCCTCCTCTGCGATTCGGTGTGACAAAGGTAAGGCAACCTCTCCGAATGCGCCATCGTCAAATGTAGGGATTTTGATCTGCATAAATCCCGACAAATGGGGACTGCATACGACGGGCAGGATTCCTATTTTTGCAATGGATTTCGATCGACAGACCTTTATACCGTAATAAATAATAAAATGCATTCATTCGAAAAGAAAAGCCGGTTGCATATCGCCCTTTGTGCGTTGTCTCTGCTGGCCGCCTGCGCCTCCGATCCGATCGGAGAGGAGGCGCCGCAGCCGGTCGGGGAACCGTCGCGGGAAACTGCGGCGACGGGGCGCCTTCGCGTCAAGTTCAAACAGGGAGAGGTTCCGGAGCGGATCATCGAGACCCGCAGCGGGCTGCAAACGGGTTCCGAGCCGTTGGATCGCGCCATCGCGGCGCTCGGCGTCACGCGGATGCAGCGCGTCTTCCCGCCGGCGGGCCGCTTCGAGGCGCGCACGCGCCGTGCCGGACTGGATCGCTGGTACGACGTCTGGTTCGATTCGCTGCGTTCCGTGACGCGGGCGACGCTCGATCTGTCGCGGCTCGAAGGGATCGAGTGCGTCGAGCCGGTCTATGCGATCCGGAGTATCGGGCCCGAGCGGGCCGTCGCGGCTCCGTTGCCTGCCGCGACGAGAACCGCCTCGCTGCCGTTCGACGATCCGGGGCTTGCGAAGCAATGGCACTATTCCAACGACGGATCGATGCCCGATGCCGTCGCCGGAGCCGACATCAATCTGTTTCGGGCGTGGGAGGTGACCGCCGGATCGAACGACGTGGTCGTGGCGGTCGTGGACGGAGGCATCGACTATGCGCACGAAGACCTCGTCGGCAATGTCGGCAACTGGGCCGAGCTCTACGGCGAAGAGGGCGTGGACGATGACGGGAACGGCTATGTCGACGACATCTACGGCTGGAACTTCATCTATTCCTCTGCTTATCCGATGGGATCGAACCGCATCACGCCGGTCGAACACGGCACGCACGTCGCTGGAACGATCGCTGCCGAGAACGGCAACGGTATCGGCGTTTGCGGTGTCGCCGGCGGTCGCGGCGGGCACTCCGGCGTGCGGGTAATCAGCTGCCAGATGTTCACCGAGAACCGGAACGACAACGGCGACGAGATCGTGGCGCTCAAATACGGCGCCGACGCGGGAGCCGTCATCAGTCAGAACAGCTGGGGATACACCAACGTCTACGAGATGCCCGAAATCACCAAGGATGCCATCGACTATTTCATCGAATACGCCGGTCTCGACGAGAACGGCGTGCAGGTCGGGCCGATGAAGGGCGGCATCGTGATCTTCGCGGCCGGCAACGAGGAGCGCGACTACCGCAGCTATCCCGCCTGTTACGAGCGGGTGCTTTCCGTGTCGGCATTGGCGCCCGACTATCGCAAGAGCTATTACTCGAACTTTTCGGAGTGGATCGACGTGGCCGCTCCAGGTGGTTCCTACAAGTACGAGGGTTGTTACGGCGATGAATACGCCGTGTACAGCACCCTTCCGGGCAACGCCTACGGCTACATGCAGGGGACGTCGATGGCCTGTCCCCACGTTTCGGGCATCGCGGCGCTGGCCGTGGCGAAATACGGCGGTCCAGGGTTCACGCCCGACAAGCTGCGTTCCTATCTGGAAAGGGGCGTGCACGAGGTGGACAGTTACAATTCCGACTACGAAGGACGGCTGGGTTCGGGACTCGTGGACGCTTATCTGGCCGTGTCGATGGACAGAGGCATCGATCCCGATCCCGTCGCCGATCTGCGGCACAGCGATACGGCGGGCGAGGTCGAACTGACGTGGAGCGTTCCGGCCGACGGCGACGACGGACGCGCCGATTCGTTCATTCTGATGTGGCGCGTGGGAACATTGGAAAATCCCGATCCCGACAATCTGCCCGAGGGGGCGGAATCGGTCGTCATCCCCGTGCGCGACAAGCAGGCGGGCGACGAGATCACCTACGTGCTGACCGATATCGCCGAACAGACGCGCTACACGGTGGCCATCGTCGCCGTCGATCCTTGGGGCAATCGTTCTGAGACGACGGTCATTTCCTTCGGCACGCCGGCCAACACGCCGCCTGCGCTGATCCTCGAGAGCACGGAGGAGGTGCGGGTCGGTTACAACCGCACCGAAACGGTGCGGTACCATGTTTCGGATCCCGACAGCCACGGTTTCACCTGCGAGTTGCAGGATCCTTCCGGCGCCGTTGCGATCCGCAAGGAGGGCGACCGCCTCTGTCTCGACATCTTCAATTACAAACGCACCCCGGGGAACTATACGGCGCATGTCTCGGTGAGCGACAGTTTCGGCGCTTCCGATACGGCCGATTTCGATTTCACGCTGCTGCCCGACCAGCCGCCGGTGGCCACCGGCGGATTCCGGCCGGTCTATCTCGGTTCGATGCAGGAGACGGCGGAGTTCACGCCGTCGCAGGGTTTCGATGACGAGGTGCCCGGGACGGTTGCCTATGCGCTCGAATACGACGAGGAGATGCTCTATCTCCAACCGGTCGCTTCGGGCTACCGGATCATGCCGCTGCGTTACGGCCGTTCGGAGGTGACCGTCGTTGCGACCGACGAAGGCGGTCTCGCGGGACGCGACACCTTCGCCGTGATGTGCCGCGACGATTCGCGCGAGGTCGATCTTTATCCCAATCCCGTCCGCGACCGGTTGTCGATCCGCATGGGGCGCGACGTCGAAGGGGCGTTGCGCGTCACACTGTACGATGCTGCGGGACGCAGGGCGTTCGCCGCCGAAGTACGGATCGCTCCGACCGCTCCCGCCGTAGTCGATCTCTCGTCGCTCGGGGGCGGAACCTATACGATCGAACTGCGATACGAAGGCGGTTTGCTCACGCGCTCCATCGTCAAACTCTAAACCCTGAAAAGATGCAGTCCTTTTTTCGCAACATACTCATCGCAGCGGCCCTGCTTCCGGTACCGCTCGCCGGTACGGCTCAAAACGCCGCCGCCTTCTTGTCCGTCGTTCCGGACGCCCGCAGCGCGGCGATGGGCGGTGCGGGCGTCGCACTCTCCGCCGATGTTTTTTCGGCCCTCCGCAACGCGGCGCAGCTGCCTTTCTCGGAGGAGCGCTTCGGCGCCGGTTACAGTTATCTGCCGTGGATGCGCGACTTGACGCCCCGAACGGCTCTGCACACGGCGGCGGTCTATTTCAAACCCGACGGCAAACAGGCCGTTTCAGCCTCCTTCCGCTATTTCTCGCAATACGGTTCGGAACGAACCGACGAAGAGGGCAACGTGCTCGGACGGTTGGAACCGCACGACATGGCCTTCGACATCGGCTACTCCCGAACGGTTGCCGAAGGATTGTCCGTGGCCCTTACGGCGCGTTACGTCCGTTCGGAGCCCGGAACGGCCGACGTTGCACAGACGTTCGCCGTCGATGCCGGACTCTTTTACCGGCATGCAGTGGCCGCTTCGCACCGCGTGACGTTCGGTTTTCAGGCTGCCAACGTCGGTGGCGCCCTCGACTACGGCGCAGGAAACCGTCAGCTGCCGTGGGTGTTGAAGGCGGGCGCAGCCGCGGAACTCGGATTTTCAGAAGCGCACGGCCTGACGCTGACCGCCGAAACCGAATACCGCCTGCGGCCCTCGGAACTCCGCGCCTGGTCGGGAAGTTTCGGTGCCGAATACCGTTGTTTCGGAATACTCGCCCTGCGAGGAGGTTACCGCATGGGGGATCGCAGTACGGGAGAATACCGCTACGGCTCGGCCGGCGCCGGCCTTCGATGGAAATATGTCGCGGCGGACGCCGCTTACCTCTTGGCCGGAAGTTCATCCCCCTTGCGCAATACGTGGATACTCTCCGTGCTATTCAGTTGGTAATGCGAGCTTCGGAAGTGTTTTTTGATTGAAAATCCCGGACGGAAATAAAAGGGTAAACTCCGGCCCCGGCATAAAGTTTCGGACTTGCTGTAATCTTATATGGGCTCGGTGCGAGAGCGTTTTACTGTCGTTCTGTCTGATTTAGGAACGACGTTGGTAAATACCGTGCGTTCCCTGCGGTCGGGCATATTCCGGAACGGATGGATTCCTTTCAGGTCGCAGTTCTGTTTTTGAACCGGTTCCTCGTCGAGAGCCTCGGTAAATTGCAGTGCGCTTTGCATGACGATATTACGTGCTTTTAGGGGTACGAAGACGCAATCCATCTGAAAAATGGTGTAGATCGACCCTTCGCTGCGGAAGCAATCCGTTTGGAAGGGAGAGGGATTTTACACTATCTTTGTCGCAGAGTTCTATGGATAATATCATGAGCAGATTGTTTGAGGACATCCTACGAAAGACCGTCCTGCTCCTTTGGGGGGCGGCTCTTCTTATGGTCGGATGCAGCGAGAGCGATCCTGCGACCGAGGGTCTCGGCGCCGCTCCCGACGGAGAGGTGGAATTCGTGTTCGATCTGTCCGCCGCGCGGGCCGCGATCGGCGAGGACGGAAGCAGGGAGTTCGAAGACGGCGACCGGATCGGTCTCTATGTATTCGGCTCGCCCTCGCAGCATTTCGTTCTTACACGTGAGAACGGCGCGTGGAGGCCGAAATTGAAAAAGAGCGACTTGGGCGACGGCAAAATTTCGGCCTACTATCCGGCCCGCGAGGACGTCCGTCCGGAGGAGAACCGGCATATCCATGCGGTCGCGTCCGACCAGAGCGGCGAGGGCTACGCGGAGTCGGACATGCTTTGGGCGCACCGGGAAATCGACTTGTCGACGGTGTCGAATCGCATCGAACTGCCGTTTGCACACGGGATGCACCGTCTGAAAATCCGTCTGACGAGTGCCGACGGGGAACTTCCCGAAGACCTCTCGGTCGAGGTGCGCAACCGCAACGAAGGCTCGTTCTCGCTTTTCACGGGCACTCCGCAAGACCCCGAGACGGACGAGGTCTGGATTACGCCGCACGCCGGAGAGACGGCGGGGGAGTTCACGGCGCTTCTCTTTCCGCAGAAACTCGCGCCCTACACTTCGGGCGACGGCTGGCTGCGCATCCATGCCGGAGGAAAGACGATAACGTTCGATGCTCCGAATGAAATCGGCGGTTCGAAATCGTTCGAAGCGGGCAAAACTACGACGCTCGACCTGCGCCTGACGGACGGGAATGTGGAGCCCGGTCCGGAGCCCGATCCGGGCCTTGAACCGGACGAGGAGTTCCGCAACAAGAAGTTGTGGCTCTACGGCATCGATTCGCCCGTGTATGACCCGGAAACGGTCATCGAGGTTTCGCCGGGCAATCCTATTGACAACTACACACCCAACGTATGGGTCAAGTATGTGTATCATTGGAGCGACGGCACGACGACAGAATCCTGGAAGCTGCCGTGGGGCGAAGGCTGCGGTTGGTACGACGTCAACAAAACCTACTGGAAGGATGATGCCGAAGACGGATACATGTGTTGGGCGGGGGCTTCTTCCAATATTTTGCACTGGTGGATAGACCGCAACAAAGAGTATGTCGCAGCCTACGATGCCAGATACGGGAATGAGCCGGAGTTCGAAAAGTATCCGCGTCCTTCGGCCGACTTTTCTCCCGCATCGAAGAGTGCGATATTTCGGCTCTTCATCGACACGTTTCAGAACCGCGGGGCCGGAGAGGGGGTAAGCTGGTTCATCACCGGACTCAATGCCAATACGTCTGGCATCGACAATCCGACCATGCTGGACTGCCCGGGCTATTTCGGCAGGGTGTTTAAGAAAACCGATGTCGTTTATACGGATAACCGGGCCATGTCGAAATCGCGCTTTAACCAGATTATCAAACATGCTCTGAAAAACCGCCAGGCACTCGAATTCACGACCAACGGCAACCATGCCATGACGATCTGGGGCGCGGAGTTCGACGACGAGGGATATGTCGATTACATCTATTACGCGGACAATAACTATGGCGATCAGGATCCTGTGGGGGCTGCATGTATCCGCCAGAAAATATCTTACAGGAAAGACGCCGTCATGAATCTTCCGGATCAAGCGTATATGGGCTCCAATACCCGAATTTCAGCCTTGGGCGTGGCGGATCTCCGCCGCGACATCTGGCGGCAGGCGTTCCCCGACGTCCAGCCCGAAGATTGACCCGCATTGAATTATTTTAAGGAAACAGCAATAGATTGGATTCATAAATACGAGAGATTATGAACAAGACGTTTTTCACTGCAGCCGTCCTGCTGGTTTTGGTAGGCTGCAACGACGACAAAGAACAGACGAAGCCCGCGCCGGGCGAGGGGAAGATCACCGTTACGGCGGGTATCGACGCCCTGACACGAGCGCCGCACCTGAACGAGGACGGTTCGGGTTATTTCCAGGACGGCGACAAGATCGCCCTGACGGTCACGGGCGGCGACAAGACCGTGCGGAAAGAGTACACGATCGGCGGGGAAGACCTGGGCCTGCCTTCGGGTACGACCGAAGCTTCCTTCGCCGGCTGCTATCCGGCACCCGAGTCGGCCGAAGGCTCCGAATTCACCTTCGACCTCTCGACCGCCGCGGACAAGGACCTGTTGCTGGCTCCGGCTATGAAGGTCTCCAAGAGCGCCGACACGAAGGTGAATCTGGCGTTCAAGCACGCTATGCACAAGCTGGCGATCAACTACGCTTCGGACGGCACCTATACGCAGGAGCAGCTCGAAGCGGTGAAGACCACCTGCACGGCGAAGTCCTCCTGCGAGGTGAACATGGCTGCCGCGACGGTAAGCAAGACCGCCGACAAGACGGCTGCATTCGAAGCCGCGGGCAAGGCCGTCCGTTTCCTTCTCGTGCCGCAGACCTCGGAAGAGGTGACGCTCAAAATCGAGATCGGAGGCAAGACCGTAGAGCACACGCTCGCCGGACTGAACGAGGTGTTGAAGAATGCGACGCAGGAGATTCCCGCCGCGCTCGACGGCGGCAAGTGCCTGACGCTGAACCTGACTTTCGGCAAGGACGGTATCGTCGTGGAAGGCTCCCAGATCGGCGGCTGGGAAGATCAGGGAACCGTCGACGGGGATATCTCCATGTAACGGACAGGAATCGGATAGACGAATTCAGACAGGCCGGAAGTTAAATTCCGGCCCCGCTTATTTGTTGAACTGTTCTTGACTGAAAAATGCAGATTTGAAAAAATCATCAATTTCGGCTTTAAAAAATACGGCAGATAGCGATAAGAACCGTACAGCCGCTTCGGACCGCTGTATTTCGTAAATGTGGCGAAAAAATTGGATATGGTAAAATAATTCCTAGATTTTATGAAAACCCCGATTTTTGAAGACGCGATAAAAGGTTACGTCTGAAATTGCTAAAAGAACGGTTTTATTTTCAGCCAGCCGAGTGAGCCGATGTCCGCCGTTGGCTGCAAATATGTCTGGCATATCGTGGACGACAACGTCGGCGGCGCCAGCGAAAAGTTCAAAGGTATCCACCGGCGGACGCCAGGCCGTTTCCCGCGAGGCCTCGCCGAGTTCATCACCAGAGCCTTCGAGGAAGATATGGCCATCGGACTGGACATGCCTCCGCAGGAAAAATACACCAGCACGTCGTCTGGGGTGCGGACTACGACGACGAGGGATATGTCAAAGGAGTCTGCTATGTGAATCCGAACGATTTCAGTCAACATTCCGGAACGGCAGGCGGCGAGCACATCGGCCTCCTCTACATGGAGATCGTCTGTCTGGAAGACGGAGGCACGTATACCGAAAGCAGCGTGCCGGGCAGCTATATGCCGATTCAGCGGATCGAGGTCTGCACCATAGGTCAGGACGCCTGAGAGGTGTATTTCCGCAGCCATTCCGAGAAGTAATGCGGCCTCGCACGTAGCGAAAATGCCTGCCGGAGAAGAAGTCTTCCCGGCAGGCATTTCCGTTGTCCGCCTATACCGCGGGGGCCTTCCCGACGTCTCCCCCCCCCTCCCTGAAACGCTGTTTCGGGGGCCGCTTCTGACCTTCGGCCGATTGTTTTTTTTGCAGACGGTTATATAAATTGTCGTATTTCAAATTCCTTTCAAAATCGGGGGCAATATTTGCAGCAAGAGATTGTCTAACTAAATAAACAAAAAGAACGATGAAAAAGACATTTTTGACCCTGTTCCTTATGACGACGATGTTTGGAGCGGCGTATGCCGACGGCCGCGAAAAGCCCACGAGCGTGGACAAGCTCCCGCAGGCGGCGCAGGAGTTCCTCTCCGCGCATTTCAAGGATCTCACGGTGGCATATGCCGTCGAGGAGCAGAAATACACGGGCAAGGAGTACGAGGTGGTCTACACCGACCGTACGGAGATCGAATTCCGCAGCGACGGGCAGTGGGAAAGCGTCGGGCGCAAATACAGCCCTGTTCCTGCATCCATCGTCCCGCAGCCTATCCAAACCTTCGTTTCCGGAAGCAACTATCCCGGGCAGTTCATCCGTCAGATCGACCGCAACGCCTACACGTGGGAGGTGGAGTTGTCGAACGGTTTGGAGATCAAATTCGACAATCAATTCAACGTTATAGACATCGACGATTGAGCATCGAATACACGAATCGAGTCATCGTGATAGCGGCCTTCGGCAGCGGTGTTGTCGGTCATGGGCTGCGATGGACGAAGACGGTAGGATGTACTCCGCACTGAGTACAACCGCTGAATGAAAAATCCGTTTTAGATTCGTTGATGAGGGCCGCCGGGAGAGTTTTCGGATTCTTCCGGCGTTTTTTTTCGATTTTGCAGACCGGAATACGGTCTGTCCTATGAAAAAACGACTTCTCATATTGCTTGTTCGGGTTTGCATTTGCAATTCATGAGTTCAAGGTTCCTTCCCTTGTAAGGGACGCACCGAAAGGCGGCGCATCGAGCGCTACGACCTCGGGTATCGGGAAAACGCTGTCTTTCTGACAATAGACAGTGCGGTCGCATCATGCAATCAGCGGATGTACTCCGGCATGTAAAAATCCATCCCGGCTGAGAGAACCGCAGCCGGGATGAGTCTGTCAGGTAATCCGCCGGAGGGTTCTTATTTGGAACCCTCGGCCGATTTTCAGCCGATTTGTGGGCGCAAAAATACAAAAGACGACCCGAAAGTCGTCTTCTTTTTATGTTTTTCTTTAAGTCCGTGTAATGATTTTCAGTTAGTTGCAATCTTATGCCCTAATCTGATACATTACCAAACTTGGCGGAGAGGACGAGATTCGAACTCGTGGTGCCGGTTGCCCAGCACGTCGGTTTAGCAAACCGGTGGTTTCAGCCACTCACCCACCTCTCCGATTCTGTGGATGCGTGCCGCTGACTTTCAGCAAACGCGGAGCAAAAGTAAGTCAAAAATGCGGAATTACCAAATAAAATCGGTTTCTTTTTCTTCTGAGGGATTTTTTTGCATTCCGTTTCGCGGTCGAACCGCCCGAAGAAAGGACGACAGGATACCGTGTGCGGACCGGTACGGGGCGTCCTGCGCCGGTCTGCGACTGTATGGGCCGGTCAGGGCATCCACTCGACGATGCCCGTGAGCGGGTGTGTACGCCGCCACTCGGCGAAGGCGTCGTAGGTGCGCACGCCGTCGCGCAGCACGGTCACGTAGTATTCGATGCCGGCGATCTTCACGTCGTCGGGCGTGTCGTATTTGAGTTGCAGGATGGCGCGCCGCGTCACGGGTGTCAGCGTGGCGGCGATCCGGTCTGCCACACGTTCGAAATAACCGTCGTAGCGCGAACCCCGCACGATGTGGATCATGTCGAGCTGCCACTCGTCGCCGTCGCGATCGCGGTACGTCGCGTGCCATTCGACGCACGCCTCGTCGGTTGCGAGCAGGTTGCGGCACTCGATGCGACCCACGGCCGGATCGGCTGCCAGCTGCGCCATTGCCGCGAAGCTCTCTTCCATGCGCAGCGGCGACGAATAGATGTGGAAGTCGATGTCGCGGTGCTTCATCAGCAGGCCCGACCGCAGCGATCCGACCTGTCGCACCTCGGCACCGACCGACCGCCATATCTCCGCGAGCCGCGAGTCGCGGATGACCTCTTCCGCCCGCAACCGGTTGCGGCGGGCGATCCGTTCGATGGTATCCATAATGTTTCGGGATGATTTCGAGACGCGAAGATACGCAAGTTTTCCGGTTCCGCCGCATCCTCCGGTGCGATTTTGCGTGCGGGTGCCCGTTTTTCGCGCCATGCGGGACGTTCCGGCCGCGCCGCTGCGATTTTTGCCGTCCGGCGGCGCGGCGTTGTACGTTCTGCATTTTTTTTGTACATTTGCATGATATTTCCACAGGTATGTCAGAACAGGATAACATCATAAAAGAGATAGAAGGCCGGGAGTACAAGTACGGTTTCACCTCCGACATCGAGACCGAGACGATTCCGCGCGGCCTGAGCGAGGAGGTCGTGCGCCTGATCTCGGCCAAGAAGGGCGAACCGGAGTGGATGACCGAGTCGCGCCTGCGGGCCTACCGCCACTGGCTCAAGATGGAGCCGCCGACGTGGGCGCACCTCCGCATTCCGGAGATCGATTTCCAGGACATCATCTATTACGCTGCGCCCAGGGTGCGTCCCAAACTGGGCTCCATGGACGAGGTCGACCCCGAACTCAAACGCACGTTCGACAAGCTGGGCATCCCCTTGGAGGAGCAGATGCAGCTGGCGGGCGTGGCCGTCGATGCCGTCATGGACTCCGTGTCGGTCAAGACCACTTTCAAGGAGACGCTCTCCGAGAAGGGAATCATCTTCTGTTCGATCTCGGAGGCGATCCGCGACTATCCCGATCTCATCAAGAAATACCTGGGCAGCGTGGTGCCCTGCACCGACAACTACTATGCGGCGCTCAACGCGGCGGTCTTCTCCGACGGATCGTTCTGCTACATTCCCAAAGGGGTGCGCTGTCCGATGGAGCTGTCGACCTACTTCCGCATCAACGCCGAGGGTACGGGACAGTTCGAACGCACGCTCATCGTCGCCGACGAAGGGGCCTACGTGAGTTATCTGGAAGGGTGTACCGCCCCGCGGCGCGACGAGAACCAGTTGCACGCCGCCGTGGTGGAGATCGTCGTCGAGCGCGACGCCGAGGTGAAATACTCGACCGTCCAGAACTGGTATCCGGGCGACAAGGAGGGGCGCGGCGGCATCTACAACTTCGTCACCAAGCGCGGACTGTGCCGCCAGAACGCCCGCCTGTCGTGGACGCAGGTCGAGACCGGCTCGGCGATCACGTGGAAATATCCCAGCTGCGTGCTGCTGGGCGACAATTCGGTGGGGGAGTTCTATTCGGTGGCGATGACCAACCATTTCCAGCAGGCCGACACCGGTACTAAAATGATCCATATCGGCCGCAACACCCGCAGCCGGATCGTCTCGAAGGGTATTTCGGCTGGCCGGAGCGAGAACTCCTACCGCGGGCTGGTCAAGGTGGCGCGCAGCGCGGAGGGGGCGCGCAACTATTCGCAGTGCGACTCGCTGCTGATCGGCTCCGCATGCGGGGCGCATACCTTTCCCGAGATTGCGTGCAGCAACCGCACGGCGATCGTCGAGCACGAGGCCACGACTTCGAAGATCTCCGACGAACAGCTTTTCTATTGCAACCAGCGCGGCCTGTCGACCGAGGACGCCGTGGGACTGATCGTGAACGGATTCGCCAAAGAGGTGATGGCCAAGCTGCCGATGGAATTCGCTGTCGAGGCCCAGAAATTATTATCTATCAGCCTTGAAGGTTCGGTAGGTTAAAGTAGAATTTAAACAGACGAAATATGCTTTCCGTAAAGAATTTACACGCTTCGGTCGACGACAAGGAGATCCTGCGGGGCATCGACCTCGAGGTCGGAGCCGGCGAGGTGCATGCC